>WLWG01001998.1_pt1 | contig 16599 bp, 31 predicted proteins | sample 6712871 | NCBI WGS metagenome assembly WLWG01 (sample SAMN12718693, study PRJNA515312) | sponge metagenome | isolation source: marine sponge | host: Mycale hentscheli | place: New Zealand: South Island, Marlborough, Capsize Point | collected 2003-05-01
GATGATATTTAAAGACAATATTTACTATTATAAAATGTTGAACATTTTATATCAATATATATCTTATTATTTTAACAAAATTATACATAAATCGCAAACTTTGCAGCCTCATCCTACTAAAAAACACCAATATTTTGTCACGTATGAATTTGAAGGAAAACCATATAACATACTTGTAGCTAAAAAACGAGGAGCCCCTAGTATAGTAAGTATATTTGGTAATCAAGATGCCTTGTTAAAAACATTGAAATCAATTTTGAATCAAACTCTATTACCAGATAAGGTTTATGTTTATTTATCAGTTGAATCATTTTTAAATAAAATTTCAAAACTCAAAGTAAGGATTCCGCAGTAATGGGAAAGATAGATATCAGAAATCTTCAGGCATATGAAGATGAACCTACAGAACAAAAATTCAAACAGAAAAAGAAGAAGCAAGACAAAGAAGATGGTACCAAGTTAAAAGGTAGTAAGTAAACCGTCTTGCATATTTATAATTGAAATGCTATTAGCATAAGTACAATAAAACAAGGGTTATTAACATGAAAAAGTTACGTTCATATATAAGGAGAAAGTGGATGGCTTTTAGAGATATGTTTAAAGATGAAAATGACATTAACGAGAAAAATGTTGTTGGGTTCGCCTCATTCGCAGTAATGGTATTATTTGCAATTGCAGATATAATTACAGGATGGACAGGAAATCCTTTACATGTTAATGAATTTATATACAATTCTTTCTTATGGATTACATTAGGAAGTTTTGGTATTGATGGCGCAACTAAAATATTTGCTGGTAAAAAGGATGCTGGCGAAGAATAATGCAAGGAAAGACACGATGAAAGATTTACTTGAATATACATCAGAAGGTAAAGTTAAAGGAGCTGATGGCAAAGCATGTTGGAAGGGATATCGATATGCCGGAACAGAGAAAGGCAAAGATAAATGTGTTAAAATTGATGAGACATTAGGAATTGCTATATGGGAACATTCTAGTCCAGTTATATTTCAAGAAGCGGAATATCAAGGCCGGAAAGTTAAATTAAATAAACCTACAAGAGGTGGTTCTAAAAAATTCCAAGTGTATGTTAATTCTGGTAAGAAAAATAAAGATGGTACTATCAAAGTAAAAAAGGTATCCTTTGGCCATAAAGGTAAAGGAAATGAAAAGACCATGCGTATCAAGAAGAATAATCCGGGAGCCAGAAAATCGTTTAGAGCAAGGCATAATTGTGATAATCCTGGACCAAAAACAAAAGCAAGATATTGGAGCTGTAGAGCGTGGTAAATTTAAAAAACATACTTAAGGATATTATTATTGAAGGTACATTATCAGACCATGGCGATAATAATACTCCCGCTGCTTTAAATAAAGAAAAAGAAATTGGCAATAAAAAGGTTAAGCCAGAAGATGCTATAACTGATTTAGATTTGAATACATTAAATAGAAACCAAACTATAAAAGAATATCGTTATGGACCTATCAATCCAGATGATGAAAAAGGTTCGAAGAAGTTTTGGGAAGATAAAGCTGAGATGTGGGATACTACTGTAGAAGCTGCTAAGCAATCACGTTGTGGTAACTGTGGAGCATTCGATCAAAAGAAAGCTACTATAAGTAAAATTGAAAAGGCTATAGGAACAGATGGTAAAGCAATTGTAAAAAATGCTAACATAGGTTTCTGTGAATTCTTTTGGTTTAAATGTGCTGGTGCAAGAGCTTGTGATGCTTGGGTAGGTGGAGGTCCATTGAAATGATTAGATTAAGAGATATATTATTAGAACAAGAAACGCCAGATAAATTTGAAGCAGTTAAATTGGATTGGAAATTCAAAGACTATGAACCAGCCTTTGATGCAGAAACTATGAAACTGCATTATGAAAAACATTATAAAGGGTATATAGAAAAACTTAATCAAGCGGTTAAGGATGAAAACATACCTGTTGTATTCGATGGCAAAATGGGTGCAATAAGATCTATACTATCAGGTGTTAGTCAATATAGCGATGCTGTTAGAAATAACGGAGGTGGATTTTTCAATCATACAATTTGGTTCAATCAATTGAATCCAGATAACAAAGGAAAGTTAGCTGCAGATACACCTATATCAGATCTTATCATTGACCAGTTCGGTACATATGAAAAATTTAAAGAAGCATTCAAAGAAAAGGCTACAAGTAATTTTGGTTCCGGATGGACCTGGTTAATGTATGACAAAGGAGAACTACGTATAGTCAATACAGGCAACCAAGATAATCCTTATATGGATACAGTTAATGAATCAGGACAAATATTAATGGGGATTGACCTTTGGGAACATTCTTATTATTTAAAATATAAAAACGATAGAGCAAAGTATGTAGATGCATTTTTCAAATTGATATGTTATACTACAGTTGAGTCTAGACTCACAAGAGCAATAAATGGATTAACAGCATGATTAAATTAAAAAGATTATTAGAAAGTACACCTGGATTCCATAACAGGAAGTTTGGAGATCCTTTACCTACATTAAGTAGCGTTCAGAAATCATACCAATCTAAATTAAAAGAAAACATTTCAGCTAACATCTTAAATGCTGTTAGAAAATCTACAGAACTCAAAAAATTAGGAATGGTTGATGTTTCCACCGGTGAGATAGCTTATGGTAGTACTAAAGCTCCTTTAACAATTTTCATCAATCCTGCCAAGACAAAAATTGATGATGTTTATTTTGATATACGAGATGCTCTGAGCAATCTAATACCAGGTACTCGATTCAATGTAATGACAGGTCCTACAGGTATAGGAGACCAAGATACCGGAGCAATTCATTATGCACCAGATACTAAACCAGATCCGGCGCAAGATGCATATGATAGAATTTATGACATGACTGGCGACTTTGGTGGAGATAAACCTCTTAATGATTTAGAAGATGCTATGTATCATGAGGATGCATCTATCAAAAGAATGCATGATGAATTCCGTGAAGATCCAAACATGTTATCAATGTCACAGAAAAAGAAGTTAGCAGTTGTATACAACCGAGTAGCTGATGAATTAGAGAATGAGAAGAAGTTTGGATGATCAAATTAACAAACATATTATCTGAAGGCAGGTCATTATATGTGTTTGATTTTGATGATACATTAGCTAGATCAGAAGCATATATCTATGTTAAGAAACGAGATGGATCTGAACTAACATTAGATCCTGCGGAGTATGCTGTATACAAAGAAGAACCTGGCGATGAATTTGATTTTAGAGATTTCAATAAGATGTTACGCAATCCAGTTGCTATAAAAGATAATATGAGAGACTTGAAGAAGGCATTATCTAATAGACAAAACAAAGTAACAGTATTAACAGCAAGAGCATTGGCATTTCCATTGCGATATTATTTTAAAAAACAACATGGCATCAGTCCTTATGTTGTAGGAGTTGCTTCTGCAGATCCTAAAAAAAAATCTGATTGGATTGAAAAACATATTAAGAAAGGATATACAACTATTTATTTTGCAGATGATTCAGCAAAGAATATTAGAGCAGTTGATGCATTAAAAACAAAATATCCTGGTGGCGATACTTTACCAAAAGTAGAACTCATGTATCACGATTCCTCGATTTTATCACAAGAAGAATTCATCAACAAAATAAAAACTGATGATGAGTTTGCAAAGAAGTGGGGTGAATTAGGTCCAATTTATGGTAAACAATGGAGAGGTTGGGATGAAGATACTGGTGTAAAAATAGACCAAATCCAAAACTCAATCAATCTACTAAAAACAGACCCAGATTCAAGAAGAAATATTGTTTCAGCTTGGAATGTAGGTGAATTAGACCAAATGACACTTCCACCTTGTCATAACTTCTTTCAATTTTATACAAGAGAGTTGAGTGAAGGTGAGAGAGGATTGTTGTTACAACCTTACGGATTAGACCCTTTAACAAAAGAAGGTAGAGATAGAGTATGGAAAGAAAATAACTTACCAACCAGAGCAATCTCTCTAATGTGGAATCAACGTTCAGTAGATACATTCTTAGGTTTACCATTCAACATAGCATCTTATGGTTTGTTATTAGAAATCATAGCTAAAGAAGTTAATATGGTTCCTGATGAATTGATTGGTAATTTAGGTGATGTTCATTTATATAAGAATCATATTGAACAAGCGAAGGAACAGATTGGTAGAGAGTTGAGTATGGAAGAAAAGGAAGAGTGGTGTAGAAACAATAGTAATCATATGGATTGCCCAATGTATACAAGAGAACCTATGGAGTTACCAACATTGAAATATACAAAGTATTTAAATGATGTAGACGAGGTTTTCAAAAATTTAGAGGTTGAACAATTTGAAATAGAAAATTACGAATCACACCCAACAATTAAAGCGGAATTATCTAATTAACTTTTGAACTATTTATTATTATAGATAAGTAATAATGTTAATACATATTGGTTTAAATGAGTTTGAAAAAGATTTTCAAAACCCTTGGAAATCACAATTAATAAAGTCACCATCAATAGATTATGCTACAAATGCTATACATGGGTGGTTTGAGGGGAAAGATGTTATAATCTTTAAATTTAAGGATTATGGATTTATAAACGATAATAAATCCAATGTTTATCACTTATCGTGTGGTATGGCGGGAATAACTGTTTTAATTGATAAAAAATAATTAATTTTTATTATGTCTAAAAATATAAGTTATAAACCTAGGATAGGGTTTTCTTTTGATGAGTATGTAGATAGGGGTGTTGTTTTACAAATGTGTAAAACTCTACCAAAACACCATAATAGACAAGGTGAAATAGGTCCTTTCTATGGGGTTAGTTATAATTCTGGTAAGTATGTGTGGTACAATGAAAAAGAAATGTTACAATTATTAAAAAATATTTAAAGTTTTTTTAATTTACTAATATATTTTTCTAGTTCTAATATCTCATTATTTTTTTGGGTTATCTCATTGGAAATCCACTCGTCATTTGGTTTTACTGTGGCCACAGAAGAATCCAAAGTAACTACTGAATCTGTTCTTAAAAATTTTACTTTAACCCTATTAAAAGTGTCACTAATAATTTCTATTAATTCTAACCTATTATTTTTTTTAGGTATTAATACCACACCTTTAGACAGACCCAACCTTCGTGTTTCCATATTTATATATTTTACACTAAACTAGTAAAAAAATATAATAATTACAACTTTCCGTGAACATATTTCATTTTATTGATTTTCTTAATCATTTTTATAGCTGTAGACCTTAACTCTTCAGAACTATAATCGATAAACTCTTTTGGTGATTTAAACTTTTTTAGTAAGGGTATATTGTAGGCGGTGTTCATGAGATGCCAATTAACATCTAAATCAAATCTTTCCTTAAATGGTTCAAAATCTTTACTAGCGATTTCTCTTACAATTTTTTCATACAATGGATTCTCGTCATAAACATTTTCCAAGTATGCCGTTGTCTCTAATTTAGACAAATAATAGTAATATTTTAGTATCTCTTTTATTGGTCCCCTTACATTTTGGTCTGATAACATTAATATAAAATCTTTGTTGTATAGCTCCTTAGTTTCTTTAGTGTTATCGATACTAGGTAAACCTTTAGATAGTCTATTATAATCGTCCCACGCGTGTTTCATCTCATGATTAAGTACAGACCTTAAATCATACCCTCCTTGACCTTGCACTAACCTTGGTTGTATGTATAAAAGAACCACATAGTTACCGTCCTTATCGTATCCTGAATGTTCTTGTCCATATCCTGTTAACCTATCGTAGAAATCAATAACAACATAGTCTATCGGAAAACCATCAAACGATTCAGGATGGTCGTAACCATCAATAATCAATCTTTTTTTCTCATTTGGGTTATCCATTATCTCATCATAGATAATTTCACCCCATTTTCTAGCTTCAAACGAGATTCCTGCGGCTTCAGTTATTGTGTTTGGGTTAGCACATATTGTTAATGACCCATCAGATATTTGTTCAATAACATTTTTTATTTTCCATGGGACTGGTTTTCTTCTAACTAATTTTTTACCATATTCATGAGTTCGTATTAGCCACATAAAGGTATCACTTAAACCACCAGCATCTGAAGCAACTAATTCAGACCCATTAAATTCTGTTTCAGACATGTTTTGCCATTTGGTACCGTACCTATCACATAAGTACGTACCTTTATTGATAACAGGTTTAACATCACTAATGAAATTAAACCCATTATCAGATTCATTAATTGTATTTTCAACATCAAAAGTTTCTTCACCATAACCAGGTTTTATCTTACCCATTTGATACAAAACTAACCAACCCACTGTCCGCCAAAATTTTTCTGGGTTTTTTGAAGATGTCTCTATATGAGAATAAACTTCGTCCCTATGATAGTAATTATCTTCTTCATCGTATCTATAAAGTTGGAAAAATAGATGTCCATTTTCTTTTTCATAAAGTTCGATAAAGTATGATTCATTATAGGCTATAGGGTTTTCTCTATCATAATAAAACTTGCCGAAATACTCATTATATTCTCCATGCCCGTCTGCACTTCTATCATACTCTATATCCCAATCAACATCTATATTATTTTTCTTAAAAAGTTCTTTTAATTTATTAATTGTTAATATTTTATTTTGGCCAGTGTTATGAAGCCAATCCATGTCATCAGATTCTTTTAATGGTTTATCCCTAACCAAATCAAATAGTTTTATTTGGTATTCTTCTTCATTTTTATCACATATTAAAAACATACAATTATCTCTTTTACACTGTGATGGTAATGTTCCCGTAAAATCTCCAACCCATCGGTCATCAAACCCATAATAACCATCTTCTTCTATTGATACTAGAATTGTTCTTGCATCACTTTCATTACCCCTGTGTATATTATTACATTCATCCAAAGCTAGTACCTTAGCTTTAACATTGTAAAAAGTTTGTGTATCCTCTAACCAACCATCGTCATCGTAATCCCATTGATTTTCGTTGTCCTCCCAATTATCTATTGCGTCAATAATGATTTCATCACCTGGGTTTAAAATATGATAAGCTTCACAAACATTCATGTTTAATGGTTCATCTCTAACCCAATCAAAATCTTTTGATTCACTAATCATTTTATTATCAAGTAAAAACATAAGATTATTAACATCTATCATTTCATACTTACCATTGTAAGTTGGGTCTAGTGTGGTATGTTCCGTATCATAGTCTACCCAATGAGTTTGGTTAACCCAAATAGTATCATCCCAATAACCAGCATCATCCATAGGTTCAAGATATAGATAATCGGCGACATAAACAGGAATCTCATCAATATTATACCCTAACCTTTTTAATTTGTCTAGAACATCTACTTTTGTTAATTTATTGTATTCCTCAGAAGTAGGGGAAACAGATATTGGTGTGTCTGGTCTTAAGTCACTAACATCAACAACATAACTTTTACTTTTTTCAAAACCTTGTGGGTTAATATTTTTAATCCATTCTAAATCTTCAGACTCACTTACAAAATCATTACCAAGTTTATTTATATATTCGAATTTTCTTGGGTTTATAGATGAAATAAGGTCTTCTACGGCCCAATAAACTTCATCACCATCTACATAAGGTTTCCATTTTTTAAGATTATCTATTAAATCTTGGATATTTTCTTTGTTTGGATTTTCTTTTACATCTTGAACGGAAAGTCCTATTTCATCATCTGTTTGATAAGCTTGTCCCACCCATCTTTCTAAATCTTTAAGACCAGATTCTAGGTCTGGTGGATAATAATCACTAGCCACATCTCTAACCCAATCAAAATCTTTTGATTCATTTAAATCACCAAATATGGGTGTTAGTTTACCCGTGTCAATATAGTTATCAAACTCACTGGGTATAAAAATCATATCTGTATTTAATGGGTCATCAGCTGGTACACCTATCCTGAACGGCCCTCGTAAACCGTATTGGTATGGGTGATAACCAGATGGGTCTTTTATTTTTCTAAATTTTAGTAATGTACAAGGTGGTTCATAACAAATATTTTCATCATCTTTACCCATATATTCCAAAACTCTAGTCACATCACCCCATTTATCATAAAATTTTTGACCTGGTTCTAATAATTCAGCTGTAAATTTTGGTGCGGTATTTTCAATCCAATCTAAACTATTAGACTCCATAACAAATTCAGGGTTTTCCACTTCCTTAAATTTACCCCATAAGAACACTCTAGCGGTATATGGTAGAGTAGTATATTTACCATCGTAAACCATTTTATTAGATAAACCAATCTGTTTAAATGTAATATTACTTAGTGATGGCCATCTGTCTTTGGGTTCTTTTTTGATGATATAGAATTTCTGACCTAAATAACCAGAAACCCAATTAGGAATATCATCAAAGCCCTCGTTATCCATAATAGAATAATCAGGCACGAACTCATACGTTTTTCCAACTTCTAATTGTTCTACCTTATAATATGTATCAAGGCCTCTAACCCAATCTAGTTCATCAGATTCATTTATATTTTTAATTGGTATTGTAATCACAATGTCATCATCAGAATCAAAAGTACCCAAATCCAAATTGTCATCACCCATATTATTATACCATAAATCCAAATCAGTTATATTTTTACCAAAAAAGATGTCTACTCTTCTTTCTGTCCCCTCACCCCTAATACTTTTAACAATACCTGGCTCATTCTTTAATTCTAATCTAATATCTCCATCACTCGCATCCAATACTAGATTACCTGATAAATAAATTATATCACCTGTAAGAACATAGTTATGAATATCATCTTTAATTTCACCAAACGTAAAACTTACAGGACCTTGCATCCAATCCATGTCATTTGATTCTGCCATACGAAGTGCGGTTAAATATTTTTCTATAGGTCCATCTGTACAACCAACCTTCTTCTTAGAAGATTTTTTGTGAACACAAGTTTTTCCTTTATCTTTTCCTATACCTTTCTTTGTGAAATATGGCATTATTTAATACTTTAATGATAAATATCTTTGTATAAATAAAAAATTGTATTATATTTGAGGTATGAAAAATAAAATAATATCATTTGTAAGAGAAAATACTTGGTTACCTGGTATGAGACACGGATGGGGTAATGGTTATGTTGTAATATTTAAAGGACATCTAATGTACGGCAAAAATTATAATGAGGTACCCGTTAACATTCATGGTGGTTTAACATATTCTGAATCTGTTAATTCAGCAATGGAAAATGGTAATTTTCCTGAGTTAACAGAGGAAATGAAAGATGGTTGGGTATTCGGTTTTGATACCGCTCACTATTGTGATGATATGGAAAGATGGCCTAAAGAAGCTGTTGAGAAGGAAACTGAGGATTTAAAGTCACAATTTGTTGAGTTGTCCCCTGATTTCCCAGTGTACCCTTTCAAATTTAGTTAGACTCTTTTAGTAATCCATTTTTCTCTTTGGTCTTTTAGAACGTACTCAACAACATCGTTCTTACCACAGTGAGGACAACTGAGTCTATCTAAATCTATAGCTTCATTTATTTTCCATTCTCCTTCACAGTTTGAATTAGAACATTTATATATGTAAGTGTGCCTTATAAATACTTTGTGTGACATGTGGTAGTTTTAAAAATAAATATGGAAAATAAATGTATAGTTATTTTGCCTTAAATAAAATTTTAATTATTTTAGTGAAACAAATAAAAATAATCTTAAAATAATAAAACTATAGGGGATAAAAAAATGATGTATATTAAAAAAATAATAAATTCAATAGCCTTACTGATGGCCGCTTTAATGACGATGTACGCACCAATTGAGGTGAATCACGGTACCGACAACTGTTGTGCCACATGCCAATTAAAAAAAGAAGATGAAATCGAATTAACAGATTCAGAACAATACAACAATGAAGAGTAATAAGTATATAAAATTTTGGCAAAAATACTTAGAACTTTCGGATTGGAATTTATTATCTGAAAGAATAGATAAGTCACAAGTATTATATGATAGTGATATACCAAAAGAGGACCAATATTTTGTTGGGGTACATGTAAATTCTCATGATAAAATTGCGACAATTTACCACGATAGAAAATTAAACGATGAATACGTTCTACATGAATTATTACATGTAAAGAATCCAAAATTTACAGAAGAACAAGTTAATGCTTTATGTGATAAAATTTTGTTACTTAATAAATAAAGTAATATCGTATATTGAAGGTAAGGTTTTAGATTTTATTAATATTTATTAATATGAACTTGAATAGTAGTGTACTAACAGAAAAACAATACCTTGGATTAGCCGTAAGCGATATGTATAATGAAATAGCTTCTTATGGTGAAAATGAAATTGGTGTTGTTCCATTAATGGAGTCCATTTTAAAAGAAGAAAAAGGAAAAACCATAATACAAGATATTGTAGAAGATTTAAAATTGGCCCCAAAGTTTATTTTTACTTTTGGTACTGGGGTTACCGCGTTTTATGAGCCTTTAAGTAAATTATTAAATGGTAGTGGTTTACAGCTAGACGATTACAACATATACCTTTTAATTATTACGGCAATAGCGGGAATAATTAATGAAACCGATTATAATGTTTTAGTTGAGGAAGTTAAAAAAAGAGGATTATTAAAAACCCTAGGAAAGGTTAAAGAATTTATATTAAACACTGAGAAGTTATTAAAAGAGGTTACTAAGAAAAGTTTAGGTATATCATATACCTTATTAGATATATTAGGGTTTACCTCACTTTTAGTACCATCGATGTCAATTATTTCAAAAGTTATTTTAGAAAACGGAATAACAATGAATTCGATGACTTCGTTATTTAGTGGACTTATTTTAGCAACAATAGCTTATAGTGCTAAAAGTGTGATTAAAAAAATTAAAAATAAATTAAGTTAATCTAAGTAAGACCTAAACCCAATCCATTCAGGTGTAATAGGTTTGTCTTTAGATTGTGAATATATTTCTTTAACCACATCTTTAATTTTTTTATTAATAAGATTATTAGTATTTGATTTTAAATTATATATCGTAGCAATATCATCTACATTAGAATCAGGTAATATATCTACCTCAATATTGTTAAACACTAAAGTAACTTTTTCCTTAAACCTAGCATAATTTACATTATGTTCGGCATTACTCCATTCCAATTTATTAAAGTCATTAAGTTTTTGTTTAGCCTTTTTAATGGCTTTATATATATTGTCTTTTTTATCAGATTCTATTCTCATCTTTATTCTAATATAAGGTTAAACTCATGGACAATACTATAAAAACACACCATAGACAAAAAAATAATAATCCATGGTTCTCTATTACTTTTATTATTTTATTTCTCATATCTTATAATTATTATTCAATCTCATTTCATTTAAAAGTTTCTTAAAACGTCAAATAAAAAAAAGGGGGGTAGGGGGGATTTTTGTTTAGCCGCCATTTTTTTTCTAATCCACATTTTCAAGGTCATCATTACTGTAAGCACTAGGTGAAGGCATACCTGAATAATAACACCAATCATCTTCTTTGTTTTGGTTTAGTTTTCTAACTTCTTCCAATAGTGCCATAGCAACTCTTACATCAGAATCAAACATAATAGTTAGCTTTTTCTCTAATGCTAATAACTTATCTAATTTTTCTTCTTTACTCATCTTCTTTTCTTTTGAAACTACTTCTGTTAGTTTTTTATGAAATTCTTCAATCTCTTCTTCGGTCATATCAGATAAATTCCTTCTATTATCTTGATACCATTCTGACTTTTGTTCTTCTTTACTCATCTATGTTTTGGTTTAATAGTTCTTCTGTAACATTATTATTAATGCTTGTACAGAAATCTCTTTCTAGTATATTTTTAAGAGCCTCTTCTGCATTGACGCCATATTCGTTTGTTGCCATTTCAATACATTCATCATCTGACTTATTATGCCAAAATGATAAGTGTTTAAGCCATTTACTTAGATTCATCTTTGTATTGTTTTATTAAATCTTTAATAGTGTAATACCCTGCCATTGAAAAACAGAACATCGCTATTCCATAAAATATTAATGGTATTATATATATTGTTTCACTCATTATTGTCCCATATTATATAATTGTGACGTAATAAGTTTACAGAGTTTGAAATCTTTTAATCGATTTAATTTTAATCCGTAAGTTTTAGCAATTGGTCTCATGTATACCAGTGCTTCGGATACTTTCATTTTACTTAGTTCCATTTTAATTTGTTTTTATAATTTGTATTTCGTTTTTTGTCTCTATCCAGACTCGTGCTCCACAAGATAACGGTTTATCTGGGGAGTAAACTATGGTTGCGACCTCATCACCATCTTTATCTTTGATGATTACTCTGTCTCCGTAGTCGTTTGTGTTGTAAGTTTTACATGTGATAACAGGATTACGTTCACCAGTCTTGGTGTTCTTTCTAATCACATGTTGATTTATATGTATAATCTTTTTCTTACTCATTTAAACCTTAACTTTCTAAAGAACTTGTTTCTTTGTATCCTTATGTAACGATTTACTATCTCGGATATACGTTTCTTCTGTTCTTTGGTTAACTTAATCTTGTCCATAACCATTCTTATGTTTAGAATTTCTTCTATATTTCTTTTTATTGCGATACACATTGGGCCTTGTGGCCATTTTTACCTCTTGATATGTAATTTGTATCGTTTTCATTTCATTTTTAGTCTTTAAGCGGCGACCGGAACCGTCCGGAAAAATTTTCGTCGGGTCCCCCGTCTTTTTTTAAAGGGTTATTAAAAAGTCTTTATTAAATATATCCATATAAGGATATTTGACAATAAGCCCAGTAAAAGTAACAATATGTTAACATCTAACTTCATAACACTAATATAATTAGAATAAATGAATAAAACAAACTTTTTAAGGTTTTATTCTGTACATGATATTTATTTAAAAATACATATTATGATATTACGTGAATCAGAAAAAAATAAGATTAGAGAAATGCATAGACAGTATTCTATAATCAAAGAAAATAAAAATTTTAATTTACCTAAGTTAACGATGGGGTGGGTTGAAAAAAATATTGCAAATCAATCAGACTTCGATAAATTTAATAGTGCTTTCTCATTAATGGGTAAGAGTTTAATGAAAGAAATAAGTAAATTAGGTTCTACTATTTCTAAAGACATTAAAAAATATTTCGATAGTAAAAAGATAGATAGCTCAAAATCACCTAAAGATGGTGGTTTTGAAGTATCTTCTAATACAAGTTTATTTAACTAAGATATTATGAAAAACAGGTTAATAGAAAACGATATTAAAAAGATGAATTCACTTATAGAATATTCTTTTGGTCACCCTATAAATGAACAAGTGGAAAAAGTATCTGTAGCTTGGTTACGAAATGTCGGGAACCACATTAAGAATGGTGCAACTTTAAAAGATTTAACTAACGGAAATAGTTCTAAGGGAATACCCAGTATGGGTAGAGAGTCTGTAATTGTAGCTTACTTTCCTATGGTCGACCCTAAGTGGCAACCTACACTACGAGACGTTAAAAGTTATCTAAACTCTAATGCACCTAAACAAAAAGAAATAATAGATGATGTCAACAAACAATTACAAAAATTAGATGGCAAAGAATTGATAGACGACGTATACTCAAAAAACATGGGGACACTTCTAAAAATTAGTCTTGGTTATCTTAATGTGAACTATTGGGCAGATTTAATAAAAGCACGATTACTAAAATATACAAATGAAAGTTTTACGGGTAATGTTAGTGCCAAGGGAGGTGCCTCGATTCCAGACGGATTATTTAAAGGAGCTTCACTAAACTTAAGTGCTAGTGCAAACTTTAATGTAGGTTTTACGGGACAAATAGTGGGTGATAACGCAGTACTTACTCTTTACCCGAAAAATATTAGTCTTAGTAGCTCATGGATAAAAGCTGATAAATCATTAAGTGGTTTAAGTTGGTATGTGAAAGCTACACTCGGTTCGGTTTACGCTCTATCATACTTATTTGAGTTTAGATTATATAACAATCAAATACAAATGAGATTAGAAGCTTTCGATAAGGTATGGTTCAATACCACTGTAGGTAGTATTGACCCGACCAGTATAGTAAAACAAGAAATGAAAAACGTTAAAGTTACCATACCTGTATCAGTATTGAAGTCAAGAAACTTACCTAATAGTGTTGATGGGTACCAGAAGTTAGCTCAAAATGTGGCTGGTGGGGTTAAAGTAGAAAAAGAATAAAATTAAATATTTATAGATATGAAAAGAAACTTAAAAGAATCAGTACGAGATATACGTAATATGATTGGTCGAATTGACCACCCAACAATTGTTGAGGGACCTGGTGATGAACCTGGTGATGAAGAGACAGACAGAGAAGCGGACGGGAACAGGGATGATGAGTTAACAGGAATCGAGAAAGACATAGGTATAGATGGAGTAGAGAGAGGTATGAATGTAGTAAATGTACCAGCTGCTAAAACTTATGAATTTGAAAAACAAGTTTTTTCACAGTTAGAAGATTTTCAAAAAACTAACAATCCCAGTGTTACTGAACTTTTTAAGACTTTAAATTCTAAAGGTATTAAATCTACAAATGATTTTAAATCTGGAGAATTATTTTCATTAATGTCTAAATTAGGAGGTGGTAAAAGTCCATTTTCATTAGAAAGTAATTTAGGTAAAGACTACAAATTTAAATTTAAAACTAAATTAGGTAAGAATTTAGTATTTAAAACAGATTTAAAATTAAAACAAAAATCCTCAGGAATACCCAACATAGCTGACGGATTTAAATTTGGTGGGGTTAACGCTTCTCTTAATCTTACGATACCTAATAAAGATAAATCAAAATCAGCACAAAAGAAATTTAATTCAGGAAGTGGTAATTATAAAGTTTAATTATGAAAAAAAGATTAATAGAAGATATCAGTAGAATCAATCAGTTATTAGGTTTAAATGAAATGATATATGATGGTAAATCTACAGGTTTATTTAGTGATGAAGAAACTACCATGAATCAACTAGAGTATGACCCAACAAAAGTTGTACACAATGACGAAGACCATATTGTGGTTGATAGGGATATGGAAGATAAAGAATTTACATACGATAAAGATGATGTTTCTTATATGGACGATGAATGGTTAGTCATAGATAAAGATGAGGAAGAAGAATCACCTACAGTAAGAAGAAGTGATAGGGATAGAGCTCGTAGAAGACCTTACTCACCTAAAGCAAGATTTAGAGGGGGCCTAAGTGAACAAGAGAGACCACCACTAGCTTTAGATAGGGATTTATCTTTCGTTTTAGACGAAATACATGACGATTTATTTTATACCCTTCCTGGACAATTCCAGGAATATAATTTAGGTGAACAAGTACGTCTATATCAAGAATTAAAAAGTAGGTTAGATTCGTATCCAGCATCAAAATCATTACCTGAAGTTAAACAAATTCTTGACCGTATGGAATATGACCTAAGTGGTTTAGAAGGATTTAACGAAAGACTAGGTGAATTATATTATATCTTAACTGGCCGATACGAATTTTCCCCAGAAAGTAGAAACTCTTAAGAAGTTAAATAAACTAGTATAGCTAATATTATCCATAGAGTCCCAAGCTCAATGTAGTTAAACCTTTTTTTCTTTAATTTTTTAATTATTTTTTTTGTTGTCATATTATTTACTTCTTTACTCATCTTCTTTGTTTTAATTAAGTCTTTCTTTAGTTGTCTTTGTTAAAAATCTCATAAAATCAGATTGTAACCATAAATCTAATTGATTCTCTCCACATATCCTCATTGAAGTCTTAGCTCGTTTTAGAAACCGTTCACCTCTAGTATTCATTACAAATGTTTCAAAATCTTCTTTACTCATCTTTGTTTTGGTTTAATGAACAAAATTATCCCAATCATCATTATATCTTTGTTTTCTTCTCTCATATCTATATCTCCAATCTGTTAGATATTTCCATATATGTTTAATTATCTTTTTCATCTTCTTTTTGGTTTAATAGGTATTGTGAATATTTTTCTCGTTACACCATCTATATGAAAGTCACTAAATCTACTCTCAATCTCTTTTATTACTGAAAAGTCATCAATATGTAATTCAACTGGACAATCATCCCAAAGGCTCTTATATCTAACTCTAACTTCCTCAACCCTTAAATGGTCTAATTCTGATAGTAGTAAATTGCACCTATTTTTGAATATATGTATAAATTCTTTACTCATCTTTGTTTTGGTTTATATACAATTGATAAAAGGTCACCTTTGATTCCGAATGATTTCATAAATGGTGTTACACCAATAACTTCATATATCTGTGTATCTGTTTCACCATCACGTATTCTAACTAGTTCAGTAATTACGTCACCTTCTTTTATGTTCTCACAATCATTGTCCTTCCACCTCACTGTTACAGAATCACCATGATTAGTAATATGAAACTTGTCTTCATATCTAAGTTTGTATTCTCTACTCATCTTTGTTTTGTTTTAATAATGATTGCTTGGCCAACCTAATCGTCTACTCTCTTGAGTTTTTAATTCTTCTGTCATTTGGTCCCATCTTCCTTTAGATGTAGGTTTTATTGGGTCTGGTATATTG
>WLWG01002004.1_pt1 | contig 16566 bp, 14 predicted proteins | sample 6712871 | NCBI WGS metagenome assembly WLWG01 (sample SAMN12718693, study PRJNA515312) | sponge metagenome | isolation source: marine sponge | host: Mycale hentscheli | place: New Zealand: South Island, Marlborough, Capsize Point | collected 2003-05-01
GCTGCTATTACAGGCACAGAATCAGGAACACAAACTGCTGCTACAACATACAATTTCACATTAACAGCAACTGACGCAGAGGCTCAAACAGCAACTCGAGACTTTTCAATGACAATCAACCCTGCTACAATAGCTAACTCAGGAATGTTTACATAATGGCTAGTACATATTTAACAAGAACACCCTCAGGTGCTGGTAACAGAGCAGTATGGACTTGGAGTGCGTGGATTAAAATAAGTGGTCAGGATGGCAATGAAGCTCTTTTCAATGCAGGGGGTTGGAGTGCAGGTCAGGATGGTACAGGTTTAGTATTATATAATGGTTCATTTTATACCTATTGGAATAGTCCATCAAATCCTACGACTACAGCTGAGGTATTTAGAGATCCTGCAGCGTGGTATCATGTCGTGTTACAGGCTAATACATCAACATTAAAAGTGTACATAAATGGTAGTGAAGTAAGTTCAAAATCTATTAGTGGTAATGGTGCAATAAACAATACAACAGCTAATGCAATTGGTAGATATTCCGACAATGCAAGTGGTTTCTTTGATGGGTATATGGCAGATGTACATTTTATTGATGGAACAGCATATGCTCCCACTACGTTTGGAACTACAAATTCTGATGGTGTTTGGACTCCTATAGTAGGGCCTACAGTTACCTATGGTACCAATGGTTTTTATCTAAAGTTTTCAAATTCAGGAGCAATGGGGACAGACAGTTCTGGTAATAATAATACTTTGAGTGTTGCAGCAGGTACTGCAAGACAAATTATTGATACTCCTACAGATGGTTTTTCTACTTTAAATGGTGTAAGAGGTGTCATTGGAACAAACGCTGGTAATAGTGCACTAAGTCAAGGTAATTTAAAAGCTGTGCAATCAGGTGGTTATAAACAATGTGAAGGCACATTATACCCAAGATCAGGAAAATGGTATTGGGAGACTTATATTGCAGTGGGAGGAAGCACTGATGTAGGTTCAGTAGGTATTTATACATCAGGCAAAGCTCAAGGTGCTTACCCCGGAACAACTGCTTTTGGCTATGGTTATGATTCTTATGGTAGTGGCTCTAGCATACATAATGGCTCAAGAGATAACTCTTATGGTGTTGGTTATGCTCAAGGAGATATTATGGGAACTGCCCTAGATTTAGACAACGGAACTTTAACTTTTTACAAAAATAACTCTAGTCAAGGTCAAGCCTTTAGTGGAATAGATGCATCACAAGGTTGGGGTTTTGGTCATGGTGGATACTACGGTAGCACCATAGTTGCGAACTTTGGACAAGACAGTTCTTTTGGCGCTTATAAAACTGCACAGAATAATGCTGACGGAAATGGCGTAGGTGATTTTTATTATGCACCACCCTCAGGTTATCTTGCTTTATGCACTGATAATTTATCAAGCGAACTCACAATACCTGTAGACGATGGAAGTTCTGCCTTTCATACACAGTTGTACACAGGAACGGGCAGTGCTAGGACAATTACCAATGACGCTAACTCAGGTGATTTTCAACCTGATTGGGTATGGGTCAAACAGAGAAATGATTCAACTGCACACTCTAATAATTTAGTTGATGCTATTAGAGGCGGAACGAAAACTATTTATTCTAATACAACGGATTCACAACAAACCATAACTAATGGATTAACAGGTTTTACTACAGATGGATTCACTATTGGTACTAATCCAGCAGTAAATAATAATACAATTAATTACAAAGCGTGGCAGTGGAAAGCAGGTGGCACTGCTCCTGCTAATACGTACGCAGTCAAGGTTGTCAGTGACACTGGTAACAAATATAGATTTGATGATTATGGTACAAGTGCCATTACTCTAGAATTACAAGAGGGTGGTACCTTTACATTTGATCAATCCGATGCTTCTAATGCAGGTCATCCTTTACGCTTTAGTAGCACAGCCGATGGTACACATGGTGGTGGTTCCGAATATACAACAGGGGTTACTACAACAGGCACCCCAGGACAAGCAGGTGCAAAAACTGTTATTACAGTAGCGGGTTCTGCTCCCACATTATATTACTATTGTTCTGTTCACTCAGGCATGGGTGGTCAAGCAAACACAGGAAGCCTTTTTGGATTTACCAATGTCAAAGGAACAACTCAAACAGTAGTTTCTCCTAATACCACTGCAGGATTCAGTGTGATTAATTTTACAGGTACAGGAGGAGATACCACAATTGGACATGGTTTAAGTTCTGCACCCAAAATGATTATTTTTAAAAATTTAATAGATTCTAGTTCATGGGCTGTATATCATAAAGATCTAGGAACAACTAAACGACTACTTCTCGATACTACTGATGGTGAATCTACAAGTTCATCTTTCTGGAATTCCACTGATCCATCTTCAACTGTTATTAGTCTAGGTTCTAGTGGAGATTCTAATGGAAGTGGCGACAGCATAATAGCTTATGCTTTTGCAGAAATAGAAGGCTATTCAAAATTTAATTACTATACAGGAAATGGTGCAACCAACGGTTCTTTTGTTTATACAGGATTTAGGCCTGCTTACTTCATGACACGAAGAAAGAGTGCTGGCTCAGATGGTTGGGCAGTGTTTGATTCAGCAAGAGACCCTTATAATGGTGTGGATTATTATGAATTTATAAATAATGGTAGTGCAGAGGGCTCTGGTACAGTTAGATTAGATTTTCTTTCTAATGGTTTTAAATTAAGACAGGCGGGTAGTTCATGGAATGCTGATGCAGAAGACTACATCTTTATGGCATTTGCAGAAAATCCTTTTGTATCATCAGCAGGGACACCCGTAACAGCGAGATAAAGTATGGCTAGTGAAATTAATGTAGATAAAATAACTCCTCAAACAGGCACTACCTTAGAGTTAGGTGATAATGGAGACACGATCACGGTAACAGGAACACTTGACGGAAGTGGACTTACAGGGCTCAATGCAACAAATTTAACATCAGGAACGGTTCCTGACGCACGATTCCCTGCCACACTGCCTGCAGCTAGTGGTGCTAATTTAACAAACTTAGATGCTTCTGATTTAGCTTCAGGTACAATTCCTGACGCACGATTCCCTGCAACACTTCCAGCTTTAAATGGATCTGCCTTAACAAATTTAACTTCAGCAAACCTAACTGGTGCATTACCAGCTATTGACGGATCTGCTCTGACAGGAATAGGTGGTGGCGGTGGTAAAATTTTACAAGTAAAACAAGCAATTAAATCAGATATATCAACTCTGACTGGTACTGGAAATTATCAGGATATTAGTGGATTGTCTGTATCAATTACTCCTTCAGCAACATCAAGTAAGATTTTTGTTCAATGTTTATTGTCTTTGGGAACAACTTCAAACACATATGCTCAAGCACAATTTGTAAGAGATTCAACTGCAATAAACTTGGGCGATACTAGTGGAAGCAGACCTAGAGGAACTTTCTCTTTGTCTGATGGAGGTAGTGGTGCGTATTATTATACTGTTTCAAGAGGTGCTAACTTTCTTGACTCACCAAATAGCTTATCAGCCTTAAATTATAAAGTACAAGCACAATCAGGTAATGGTGTTACTCTTACCTTTAACACTTCAGGTGAAGGTTATTCTGGTAGCCACGCATTAACATCATCAATTACAGTAATGGAGATAGGAGCATAATGGATTATTTAGCTATACATAAAACACATCCTGAAGTCATAAGAATAGAAAATGATATTGCTTACGACATAAACGGAAATGAAGTAACAATTAATCAAACTAAAGTAGATGCATACGTATCGCAAAATGCTCATGTAAGACCTAGAGCTATGGCTTACCCATCCGTACAAGACCAGTTAGATATGCAATACCATGATGCTGTTAATGGCACTACTACTTGGAAAGATGCTATTGCAAAAGTGAAATCAGATCACGCAAAGGAAAGTGAGTAGTATAATGGGATCTGATAACTTGAAAATAGAGAGTATTAATGCATAATAGGTAAACCATGACATCCACATATTCAAATAGACTGAAATTAGAACTACAAGGAACTGGCGAAAATGCTGGTACTTGGGGTGATAAAACAAATAATAATCTTGATGTCCTTGACGCTTTTGCAGCAGGATATCTATCCAAATCTGTAGCAGGCAGTGCTGACGTTACACTGACCACGGCCAACGCTTCTGCAACTGCTGAATCTTCTAATAAAGTTATTGAACTGACAGGAACGTTGACTGGTAATATTACAGTCTTTATTCCCGCCAAAGAAAACAACTACACTTTTTTTAACAACACTGCAGGCTCCTTTAGTGTCACTATAGCTGCCACAGGTCATACCGCTAATGGTGTTGCAATTACACAAGGGGGACACGCACAAGTTTATTGTGACGGATCTTCTGATTTTAATATTGTCAATGTCTTTAGTTCTATGGGAAGTATTTCTGCAGGTCTTGCAACGTTTACAGGCGATGTAACTTTTTCAGGTAACACCTCTACTACAGGTAATGCTTCTATTTCAGGTAACGTATCTATTGCGGACAGTAAATTTATTAATGTTGGAGCAGGTCCTGATCTACAGGTGTATCATAATGCAACTGATAGTTTTATTGAAAATAATACGGGTGAGTTGTTTGTTCAAGGTGACAATATCACCGTTCGATCAGATACAGGCACAGAAACATTCTTAACAATGGATGTGAATAATGGTGTTGATATTTTTCATAACAATGTAAAAAAGTTCGAAACAACATCTGCAGGTGCGACTGTAACTGGAGCTTTGACAGTTTCTACAACTGTAGCAGCAACCAACATTGGTAATATCACAGCTAGAAATCTTATCACTACAACTAGCACAGCAACTCCTGATAATGCAACTGGTGCTAATGGTGATTTCTATCTCATTCATGACGCATAATGGCCAACTGGTACATTAAAGTCAGTAGTGCTTGGAAACAAGTCAATCAAGCTTTTTTTAAATCATCAAGTGCATGGAAAGAAATTCAAGAAGGCTATATTAAAGAGAGTGGTGTATGGAAAAATTTCTATACTGCCTTTGTAGCTACATCTTTTGTTAATAAAACCACTCCGGGAACATCGACAGCAACAGTTCCAGATGGTGCTAATTCAATTCATATACAAGCTGCTGTAGGAGGAGGAGCTGCAGGTGTTGATGGCGCCGACTACGACAAAGCAGGGGGAGAATCAGGTGGAACAGGTGGTGGTTCTGGTGCTTATATTTCCGATAAAGTATTTACAGTCAGTGAGGGGGAAACTTTAACCTTTACTGTAGGCGATGGTCCTAGTAGCTCTAGCGAAAGTCGTTATAATCAAACTGCACCCAGTGGAACTTTAACAAAATTAGAAGGATCTACCACTGGAGTCATATTCAATCTTGGAGGAGGAGGTGGTGGTTCTGGCACTGGTGGAGGCGTTCAAGGTCCTTTACGTACTAATAATCCATCATCAGGGGGATCTGTTTCACATATAGATTCTGCAATTACTTCAGGAAGTTTTAGAGAATCTGATGGCACATCAGTCACGTTTGGCACAGCAACAACCTTGGACAACGGACCAGTGGGAACATTTAATCAATCTGGTAGTGGAGTGGCAGGTGTTACAGGTACAAATTGTAGTGGAGATGATTGCACTGTAACAGGTGGTAATGGTGGAGCTTCCTATACAGGAAATATTTCTGGTGGTTCTGGTAGCACCACAAGTCAAGCAGGCAGTGGTTCTCAAGGATCAGGTGGTGGAGGCGGTGGTGCAGCAGCAGGTCCGGGTTCTGGTAATGGTGGCACAGGAGGAGATGGAGAAATTAAATTTAGATTTTTACGAGTTAACTAAGAAAGGTGAATAATAATGATAGAAGGCGATCTTAAAGATCATAATATAAAACTATATTTAGGTATGCCCATGTACGGTGGGATGCTAAGTGAAAATACACTACATGGTGTATTAGGGCTACAAAACTGGGCATCACAATCAGGTGTCGATATGAGACTACAAACGATGGGTAATGAGTCTCTTATTACTAGAGCAAGAAATACTATTGTCTCTATGTTTTTAGATGATAAAGATTATATAGGAACACATCTTTTATTTGTAGATTCTGATATAGGTTTTGGACCTATGAATATTGAACGACTAATTAGAGCAGACAAGGATATTGCTTGTGGTATCTACCCTCGTAAGTGTATTCATTGGAATCAAGTCAAAGATGCCCTGATAAAAAACCCTGATATTTCAGAAGAACATTTGCAATATAAAGCCTTAGGGTACAATTTAAACTTTGAAAATACACAAAGTATAAAATTACAAGGTGGCTTTTGTGAAGTTATGGAAGCTGCAACAGGGATGATGTTGATAAAACGAGATGTATTTAAAAAGATGAAAAAAGCCTATCCTGATCGAAAATATAAAACTGATCAAATTGTTAATGGTAAAAGTTATTTTTCTGATAACTGCTATGATCTCTTTGGTGTCGGTAAATTATCATGGGATGAAAGTGAGAGATACCTTAGTGAGGACTATTATTTTTCTAGACTATGGTCTAAGATCGGTGGTAAGATATGGGCTGATATAGCATCACCTTTAACGCATATGGGAAGTATGCATTTTCAAGGTCATGTTGGATCCATGTTTAGTTTAGCTGATGACATTAACAAAAATACAACTCAAACCGGGAATACAGAAACAAACAAGTAGTCTAGGTGTAGCTAATGGTTACACGGATTGCGATAATATTCGTTTTCGTTATGGCCTCCCTGAAAAAATAGGTGGTTGGCAGAAGACCACAGACAATAAATTAATTGGCGTGGCTCGTGATGCTCATCATTGGGTTTCACTAGATGGAACAAGGCTCGCGGCCCTCGGCACAGATAAAAAATTATACATTTATGCTAACAGTATTTTGTATGACATTACTCCTGTAAGACAAACTAATTCTTCTGTAGCTAGTATTTTTACAACAACAAATGGTTCAGCCAATGTGACTGTTAACATTACAGGTCATGGAGCAAATGCTGGAGATATTGTTACATTCTCAGGTACCACAGGATTATCAGGTACAAGTTTTACAGCAGAACAATTTGATCGAAGTTTTGAAGTTAAATCAGTAACAAGCACCAATGCTTTTGTTATTCAGCAAGACGCAACAGAATCTACAGGGACTGCTACAACGGGAACTGCCACTGCTGTTTTTGATATTAGTGTTGCTCCACCCTTTTCCACATTTGGTTATGGTTGGGGTACATCAACTTGGAATACAGAAACATGGGGCACAGCTCGTTCAACATCTTCTGTAACATTAGATGGTCGAGACTGGTCCTTAGATAATTTTGGTGAACTGTTAATTGCAACCGCATTAAATGGGTCAACGTTTCAATGGTCACCGACCACGGACGGTTTAACAGGTAAAGCAAGTTTAGTTACAAATGCACCAACAACTTCAAAGTTTTCTTTAGTGTCTACACCTGATAGACATTTAATTTTATTTGGTACAGAAAAAACTGTAGGCACAGGTTCCTCACAAGATCCTTTGTTACTGCGTTTCTCCTCACAAGAAGATATTAATACATATCAACCTGCTGCAGAAAATACGGCAGGATCACTGCGAATACAAGATGGTTCTAGTATTGTGGGAGCAGACAAAGCTCGTGGTCAGATATTAGTATGGACAGATACATCATTGCATGGCTTACAATTTATTGGTCCACCCTTTACATTTGGATTAAATCAATTAGGTCGTAACTGTGGACTGTTAGGACAACACTCTGCTGTTGTTGTCAGAGACGTAGCCTATTGGATGGGTCAGAATGCTTTCTTTGTCTTTGATGGTACCGTGAAAAAACTACCTTGTAGTGTTGATGATTTTGTTTTTGAAAATTTAGATTTAACACAATCCGATCAAATATTTGCTGGTGTGAATACAGAGTTTGCAGAAATTATTTGGTTCTATGTAACCAATCCTGATAACATTGCACAACCACAAGTTAATCGTTGTGTTGTCTATAACTACTTAGAACAAACTTGGTCTATAGGCACACTTAATAGAACATCGTGGGTTGATCGTGGTGTCTTTCAGTTTCCTTTAGCAACAGAATATTTAACAAATACTGCTGCCAATACAACACCCACCGTGATTGGTTTATCTAATGGCGCTTCCAATTATTATGAACAAGAGTTTGGCACAGATGATGATGGTTCTGCTATGCAATCTTTTATTCAAACAGGAGATTTTACCATTGATCAGTCTGGAGAAAACCCTATGAGAATTTCTAGATTTGTTCCTGACTTTAGAGATCAATCAGGTAACCTAACTGTAACATTTAGTTTTAAAAATTATCCTTATGGAAATGTTGTTAGTCAAACAGCTTTGACAGTAGCAACAACAGATACAAAAAAAGATATGAGAGGTAGAGGTAGACAAGCTAATTTTAGAATAGAAAGTAATACTGCAGGTGGTAATTTTAAAGTAGGAACGTATCATATAGATGCAGAACCTGATGGAGGGCGATAATGGCTAAGATACCTCAAACTAGATTTCCTGATCCACCAGAAGAATATAATCCAAGAGCTTTCGCTGAAATGGTACGACAACTAGAACAGATTGTTCTACAATTAAATTCATCCTATCAACAAGATAATAAAGACGAAGTAAATAGAAGAACTACATTCTTTGCAACAGGAGGGACAACAGATGCCTGATCGTTTTAGAACCTTTGCTTTAAGTCCTGCAGATACAGCAGCTAATACTTTATTTACAGTTCCATTAGCTGATGTGGCAGCGACACCACCAGTTCCTGTAACTACATTTATGGTCAAAACCATTGTTTTACATAATGATTCAGGGTCTGGAACACTCAATGCAGTATTGACTTATAACAACGGAACCACTGATTTTGAGATAAATAATGTAGCTGTGCAACATCAAGGTACAAAGATTATTAATGGCACCTTTGTTTTTGAAGGTGGTGACAGTTTAAAAGTAACATCAAGTGCAGCTAATGACCTTGTAATTAAGGTTTCTGTGCTTGAAATGAAAGACCAACAATAGTACAAATAAAGGTTAATATGAATAAAATAGTAGAAGAACCAAAGCTTTTAGGACACAAAGAAGTTAATGGTCAACAGGTTCCTGTTTACAGTTGTAAAACAGAAACAGTTCTTACAAATAAAAATACTAGTGAAACTTACGAATCAGAAGAAGCGTGCACTGCAGACATTGAAAATCCAGATACAGATACTGCAGAAGAGCATATTCAAAGAGATGTAACAATTTTCGCACCACGACTTGCTAGTTTGGGTGCATCAAATAAAAAATAAAGGTGAAAAATGAATCAAAAAGAGTATGCACAGGTTTATGAACTAGGTCTTGGTTCTCTTGTTGGTGATTTTTTTCAAAATGTTAAAGATACAGTTACAGGTGTCGCTAAAGCTGTAGCTCCTATTGCACCTTATGTTTTACCTTTTATTGCTCCAGGTATTGGAAGTTTAGTGGGTGGTTCTCTTGGTTCCTTTCTTGCAAGTAAAGGAGGTCAATATTTATTAGGTGCAGGTATTCAAGGATTAGCAGGAAAAAAGCCTGCTGACATAGCAAAAAATTTAGCTCTTCAAGTAGCAACTTCAGGTATTCAAGGAGCTCTGAGCAATAAATCAGGAAACGTTGGTGAAAGATTCATGAGTGGTGTAACAGGAAAAGATTTACCTATTGTTCAAAAAGAAGCTGATTTTGCAAAAGCAATTCAAAGAGACATTGACATAGGTAATATGACACCTAATCAACCTCCACCAAGTTTTGGTGAAAAGATAGCTAAAAGTGTGAACAAAGCAATTAATCCTTTAGAAAGAACAGAAAATCCTAAATTTAATCAATTAGAAGCATTAGGTATTCCTGAAGAAAAAATAATTGCTTCTGGTATATCTCCAGATTCTTCTTTCACTTATCAATATGGTCCTGCAGCATATGCTGGACTATCTGCATTACCTTACGCTGAGCAATTATTAGGTCCAAAACAACAAGAAGAAGAAGAAGAAGAGGGATATGTTCGAGAGGATTTATACACTCCTAATTATGCTCAATATCAATTGGGAGATATAACAGGTCCTCAAGGATATGATCCGACCATATATGCTGCCATGGGTGGTGAAATAACAGGTTTTGCATCTGGAAGTGGTCAACAAATAAAACATCCTGATGGTAAAGTAAAAGAGCATCCAAAGCGTATCGGTGAAATTGCAGGCCCTGGGACAGGAACTTCTGATGATATTCCTGCGATGTTAAGTGATGGTGAGTTTGTAATGACTGCTAAAGCTGTGAGAAACGCGGGTGGTGGATCGCGAAAAGCGGGAGCAAAAAACATGTATAAAATGATGAAAAGTTTAGAAAACGGTGGTAGTCTATCACAGCAAAGTATAGGTATGGCATAATGGTAACAACAACAGAACAAATTGTAAGAGAAGCACCTGAAGTAGAAGCTAGAAAACTAGGACTTTTAGATACTGCCAAATCTTTAGCAGATAAGCCTTTAACATTGCCTGAGCAACAAATAGCAGGATTAACTCCTGAACAATTACAAGCTATTCAATTAGGTCAACAAGGTATAGGTGGTTATCAACCTTTTTTAACCTCTGCACTTCAATCACAAGCCGCGGGCCTTGGAACATTAGGTCAAGCAGCACAAGCTTACACAGATATTGGTACAGCTCCAACTATGGAACAGATTCAACCTTTTATGAATCCTTATCAACAATCAATTCAAGATGAAATTAATCGTGCATATAATATAGCTCAACAAGGTCAAGCAGCACAAGCGATTCAAGCAGGTGCTTTTGGAGGTGGAAGAGAAGGAATTGCACAAGCAGAATTAGAGCGTAATCGTGCGTCAGCGTTAGCTCAATCTCAAGCTCAAGCATTTTTAAATGCACAACAACAATTAGGTCAAAGACAACAAAGCTCAGCAGCAGGTCTTGGTGCACTCGCTCCTCAGTATGGAACATTTGCAAGTCAACAAGCTCAATTGGGAGCAACAGGACAACAATTAGGTGGTCAAGATATTAACACTTTATTAGGGTTGGGTTCTTTAGGGCAACAACAAACTCAATCAGAGTTAGAGGCCCAAAGACAAAATCAATTACAACAAATGTATGAACCGTATAAAAGAGTGGGTTTCTTATCTGATATCTATCAGGGAGCTCCTAGTACCTCTTCTGTCGTTCAGACACAAACTCCTACCTCAACTCCTTCAGCTTCTCCTTTAGCACAGATTGCAGGTTATGGTATCGCAGGTCTTGGAGCTTTAGGTCAATATAATGCTCTTAGTGGTATGGGTGGAGGAGGATTATTTTAATGATGAATCAAGTTATGCAACGACCTTTGTTTAGGCAACAGGGAAGCCCTATGGGTGGTGAACAAGCTTTTATGCAATATTTACAAACAACCTTGTCTCCTGAACAATTACAATCTTTAATGCAAGATCCTAATAGAGATCAAATCATAGGTCAGCTATATCAAAAATTTATGTCTGAACAACAAGTTCAATCTAGTCCTATAGCAATGAGACAAACAGGGTCTCCTGATACAGGTGAAATGTCTGTTCCTTCTTTTTTACAATTTAATATTTTAGATAAATTAGGAGTTATTGATAATTCAAGTTTAAATAGAGAAGTTCCTGACAAGTCTTATAAAATTAATCTTGATGATGCGATGACTAATCCTCAATTATTAAACACAGTTTTTGAAATGATAACAGGGTCTACTGATTTTGACCTTGGTGCATTTATGAATATGGGTAGTGATCAACAAGACGACTATTTAAAAACTATTAAAGGAAGAATTATATTTGGTAAAGCTGAGGGTGGTGAAATGAACTCTGATGCTGTTGGCATTGCTGATGGATTAGATCAAGAAGAACCGATGACCACGGACCGTGATCCGTCTCAAGAGGGTATCGCTAAAGTTTCTCCTGATCAATATGTTGAATTAATGAATGAGATTCGTGGTGATGAAGTTCCTATGGATGGTAGAGTTCAAGAATTAGCAGGCGTTGTTGGTGAAAAAGATGCTACTGATACTCCTTTATCTGTATTAGCTTTAGTGCAACCAGTGTTTGAATTACAAGAACAAAAACAAGGAATTGCTAACGCTCCTCAAGGACAACAAATGATGGCTCAAGGACCTATGCCAATGGCTAACGGTGGTATTGTATACCGAGAAACAGGTTCTAACGATTTAGGTGAAGTAACTAAGGGATATTATCAACAATTACAAAATATATTTCCTGAATATGGAGCGATGCAAAAAGCTTCTTTATTCTCACCTGTAGTTAAAGCGGGTTTAAAAATTGCTAGTGGAGCTCCTGTTTTTGAAGGAGAAGACAGCGCTTTAAGTGAAGCAATTACTGATTACACAAATATTCTTCCTAAAATTGCATCTGCATCAACTCCTTTAAAACAGTCTGCTTTAAAACTAGCTAGTGATTCATTAATTGCTGAAAAAGCAGCAAAAGCAGAACAGAAAAAATTTGAACAAGAGTTTGCGAAAGATGTTTATTTAAAAAAAATGGAAGTTGATAATAAAAAGGTTGAAACTATTGGTGTTGTGGGATCTGATGCTACTTCAAATCAAGAATTAGCAAATCGAATTGAAGACAAACTAGGATATAAATTAGATTTATCTGCTTATAATGCTGGAAGTTTAATTCAAATAAAACCATCAGGTGAAATAGAAATCACCAAAGCTCCTACTGATAAGAAGATAGAGTACACTGTAACATATCCTGTTATTGTAGGAAAAGGTACAAATCAAAAACAATCAACAAATACAGTAGTTATAGACATAAGCACTCCTGAAGGAATTAAGGAGTACAATAGAATAAGAAATGCAATGCTAGACGCAAAACCTGCAGAACAATCTTTGTATAACTTTGAAAAGATTGGAGGCATGACTCTTGAACCTAATATACCTATTAATATAAACCCTGTTATTAGAACTGAGAAAGACGGTGGCATCGTTTATAGATCAACTGGATCGAATGAAGAAGGTGAGCAAACTGAAGAAGTAATTGGAGTCACAGATGAATACGCTGAAAAGTTCAAAGATACTACATCTTCTCCTACATACATAGAGGGTGGTACATATCCTGAGTTAGCAAAAGGTAAAATTGAGCAAGCAGAATTAGCTATGCAAAATATTGCAGAGTTATATGAAAAAGCTTTCAATAATCCTCTTTATGTCGGAGTAATGGGATCAGGAGCAAGAACTGGTAAAAGTATTTTAGGAGCTATTGATGATATTTTTAATTCTTTTGGGTATAACATTAATCTTCCTGCAGAAGATTTTTTCTTTGCACCTATAATTAGTGAAATAAAACAAGCTGAAACAAATATAGCGACAGCAGTAGCTAACGTTAGAAGATTACAAACAGGGAGAGCTAATGTTACAAGAGAAATTAATTTGGTTAAAAATGATTTAGATATTACTGGTTTGAACTCTTCTCAGGGAACTCTGGATTCTTTAAAAGAAACTTGGAAGGAGATGGCAGACAAAGCTAATGCTCAGAGATCATTAGTTCCTGGACTGGAACCAATTGAATATAAAGAACCTGAAATATTTTCACAAGTCAGAGGTACAAGCGAACAAAAATTAAATGAAGGTAAATTAAATATATTTATGAATTTATTACCTCCAGAATTAAAAAGTATTACAATGAATGACCCTGACATTAAAAACGCAATTAATGCTGTTATCGAAGGAGCTGACACACAATTAGTAATTCAAAGATTAAAAGAAATTAAAGGAATAGAATAGGATATAAAATGGCTGAAGAAACCATTACTTCATCAAAAGAAGACTCAATACCTATTGATCCCTTTGATGATTTAATTCCAGGAAACGAAAATTATCAAGAACCAGCCCCTGTGGATGTTCCTGACGATAATTTTGCTGATTTAATTCCTCAAAAATTAGAATTTGAAGGATTTTTAAAAAATCCTTTAAGGATAAAAGATGGGTATCTTTATATAGGTGACTCTGAAGTTGAACAAGATTATGAGGTAGTAGATCCTGATTCTTATGATCAAGTTGATGAATTTTTTACAAATTTTTTAGGCGTAGATTTTAAAAGACAAAAACAAAGTATACCTGAAGAGGACGCTGTAATTGCGAAAGGATTAGAAATATTTGGATTGGATAGAGACATTGCTTCCATTCCAGGGGTTATTATTGGAGCTGATATAGTAAAAAAAATAGGAGACAAAGCCTTAAAAGCTTATGGAGGAAGAATAACTCCTATATTGAATGTTGTGCAAACTTCTTTGGGAGCGATATTGGGAGGTACAGCAGCTAAACAAGCTTATGATTTTATTCAAGATAAAATAACTGGAGAAGAAAAGACAATAGAAGAAATATGGGAAAAGTTACCTGGAGACTTACAAACTGAAGCAAACTTTGAGGCGCTAGCATTGGGTTTTGGTACGATTCCTTATCTCGTTAAAAGAGGTTTAGTTAAATTTGGACCAGGTGCAAAAAAAGTATCTTCAGAAATTTATCAAAAGGCAAAAAATTTAGGGATAGATACATATATTGCTGATTTCGCTGACTCAGGATTTGGAAGAGCTTTTTTACAAACAGGTGGTGTTTTTCCATATGCATCGAGTAATTTAAAAGCAACAATCAGAGGAAGAGCTAACAAATTAAATACAATGTTAGATGATTTTTTTTATTCTTATGCACCAATAGGATCGAACACTAACTCAAGCACTTTAGGTAGAAAATTAATAGAAACTGCTGAAAAAACTTATAAAAAATGGAGATATTTTAACGCTAAACAATGGAAGTCTTTTGAAGACTTAGCAATGGGTAAAGGAACTGTTGTTAAATTTGATACAAATATTGTTCCAGTGAAAAATTTAAAATTAAAAGAAGGATCAGATCAACTTCCTTTTATCTTAGATAAAGCAAAAGAAATAATACAAAATGCTGGAGGAATGAATGTTAAACCAAGTAGTCCTAATTACACTGAAGCTTACAAAGCAGCAAAAATTTTCTATGAAGAATATGCTTATAAAAACTTTATTCCTGTCGTTGAAGTTAGAAAATTTATTACTAAGACATTAAAGAATGCTCAGAACAAAAGTTATTCAAGTGAAGGAGGAGCTTCTGTAGGAGACATTAATGCTTTAAAAAAAGCAGCAGAAGATTCCATAGAAAACATTAATTTGTCCAATATTCCAAAAGATATTGCTGATGCAATTAAAAGAAAATATGAATTTGCTAAAAAAACATTTAATTTTGGATTTAATAGTAAGGGAACATTTTTTGAAGGAAAACCTTTGTATGAAAGGTCTATGGCTAATGTAGTAGGTAAAGGTAAAAAAAATCTTTTTGATATTAAACTTACTGAGGAAGGCACAAAGTATTACAGTGAAATAGTTAAAGATGTTTTACAGTTTGGATCAAAAGAATCTGTAGACGATCTTTATAAGTTAATAGGTAAAGATGATGAACTTTTTGGAACATTTATTAGAAAGTTTTTGGATGACGCTATGGAGAATACAACCAAAGTAAAAGGAGCAAAAAGTGGAGCTGATGTTGATAAAAGTTTTAATTTTTTAAATTTTGATTCTACGCAATTTAGAAAAAACTTAGGTCTTCCTAGTTTTGAATCATATATAAAAGGAGGTTCTAAAAGCACAAAACAAGAAGGACTTGAACAAGCACTAAAACTATTCTCTGAATCTCCTCAAGGTAAAAACATCGATACCAGTAAATTTATTGATTTAGTTTATTTAATGGAAAAACACGGTAATGTATATGTTCCTGACGCTGCTACTTTTTTAAGAAGAGCTTCTATGTTCGGTGGGTTGGGTACTTTAATGGGTCTTCATTTCTTGGGTTATGGTGATGTAGGTAAGACAGGAGCGCAATTTGGTTTAGGAACTATTTTAAGTATGAGAGGATTTACTAAAATTTTAGCTAATCCTCAGAACACAAAGTTCTTATTTGAAGCTCTAGATTCTAGAATACCTTATTATAGAAGCTATAACTCTGCTTTAAAACTTTTAGATATTACCTTAGATCATTTGACAGAAGAGTCTGGAAAAGTTGTAGGAGAAAAAAGACAAAATATTTTAGATTACATGGATCTTATCGGAACTGTTAAAAAAATTGCTATCGATAATATGCCTGATAAAGATGACGAAAGACCTATTGAACAGCCTATAGAATTTGAAGAAGCTCTCGATGAAGATGATTTAACCATTCCAGCTAAAACAGGAGCTTCCGTTGATATACCAGTTCGTCCGACTATGGCATCGCCAGACGCGACTCGTGGATCAGGAGACTTGGTTAATGTTATACCTCCAATTGATTTTCCTTCTTTAGGAGGACAAAGTAGTGGAGCGACTAATCCACAAACTATGGCTGGCTTAGAGTCAGTGGGATTACCTTTGTTCAATGCAGCAGAAGGTGGTATCGTGGATCTCTATGAATCTAAAAAGTTTAAAAAACCACAGGTGGTAGCATAATGTCCATAATGCAAACAATTCAAGCTAATAGAGCAAATCAAAGATCATACCCTCAACCTGGTGGATC
>WLWG01002005.1_pt1 | contig 16565 bp, 19 predicted proteins | sample 6712871 | NCBI WGS metagenome assembly WLWG01 (sample SAMN12718693, study PRJNA515312) | sponge metagenome | isolation source: marine sponge | host: Mycale hentscheli | place: New Zealand: South Island, Marlborough, Capsize Point | collected 2003-05-01
ATTTTATATACAACTTGACAGTTTGACAACTTGACAGTATAAGAAAAATTTATATATGAAAAAAAATCGGCATATATGAAAAAGTTTTAAAATGCGGGCTGTCGTGTCTGTCAATTTGTCAAAATAATTTAAATAAAAAAACACTTAAAAAAGATTATATATAAATATAGTATATATTAATATATATAGTATAAATATATATTAATAATGCCGGAATCATGTATATTCTGTTTTATTGGACCCGATAAGATATGCGCATTATGTTTAAAAGATAGAAAACAATATTATAATAGAACTCACTATTTAAAGAAAGCAGAAAATAAAGATTATAAATATAAAAAATGTTATACCTGCCATGAGATAAAACCATACGAAGAATATATTGGACCTATAAACAAACATAGAGACTGTAAGATTTGTAAAATAAAAAAAGCAGAAATTTACAGAAATAAATACTACAAACAAAAACCAATAAATAAAGATTTTTATATACCTAAGAATATAGAAATGTGTATGAAAATATAATATGATACTATAATATATATAAGATGAACGAGAACGCTTGGGGTTCTAAATTTGATACTAAAATGAATATAGATAATGATGATACTAAAGGCCTTAATTTATTTGGAGACCTAGGCGATCCTACAGAGTATTTATCGCGGATGGTAGATAAAGAACTTAATAAAAAACCAAAAGATAAAGATGATGTTGATTATAAAAAAATCGATCCTAGTGAAAGTCTTGAGATTGTTCCATTTAAAACAAATAAATCAAAAATAAATATAACTACAAATATGAAAAATGGAGTTATATGCAAACATCCATCGAGTATTATATTTAATGGTAAATCAGGTTCAGGTAAATCTAACTTATTATTAAATTTAATGACACGCCCACAATTTTACAAAGATTATTTTGATTTAGTGTTTATGTTTTCACCTAGTTGTAAATGTGACGATCTGCCCAAATATTTAGATTTACCTGATAAAAGATTATTTGATACATTTGATGAAAAAAGTATGACAAATATATTGGATACACAAAGAGATATTATAAAGAAAGAAGGAATTGCAAAATCTCCAAAAATATTAATAATATTAGATGATATTCAAAGCGAGCAGAAATTTTTAAGAAGTAAAACTATACTTACTCTGTTTATTCGCAATCGTCATTTAAATATATCTACGTGGGTATGTGGTCAGTCGTGGACAAAATTGCCCAGAGCATGTAGACTTCAAGCTTCGGGCGTGTATTTTTTTCCTGGTTCTCAATCAGAAATGGAACACATGATAGAAGAATATACTCCTCCAAATTGTTCTAAAAAGAAATTTGAAAAAATGTTAAAATTCGCGACCAATGAACCACACACTTTTATGTTTATTAATAATCAACTACCATTTAAAGAAAGATACAGAAAGAATATGACAGATATTATAGAATACTAAGAGATAATATATATAAAATAATTATCTATATATAATATATAATATAATGGCAGGACTACCTAAATTATTAGTAATTAACTCAAAAGATAAAGATGTTGGAAGTGTAAGTAATTCTGATTTTGAAATTCAAGCACAAGAAAAATACTTATTACAAGGAATAAGCAGATTAGTTATTGTTGAATGTACTGTTCCCAATGTATATACAAATATAAATGATGATAATAATATATTAGAATTTAAAGAAGCACCTGCGGGTCCATTATTACAGGCATTTATACCCGTTGGTCAATATAACGTAACACAGTTAATTTCTGCATTGGAGACCGAGATTCAAGCATTAGCAACTGTAGGCAATACCCCAACAATAACACTTGATCCAATAACAAATAAACTTGTGATAAATATGGCTTTAACTGGTATAATACTATTAAATAAATCAACTATTGCGGAAGTAATTGGAATGATACCCGATCAAGATGTTGTAAATGTGGGTTTACAAACATCACTCCCAAGAATTGTAAATTTATCAGGTTTACCAATAGTTTATGTTCATTCAAAAGCTTTGTCTTCGTCATATGGTATTGATGCGGGTAAAGGTCTTACCAACTTGGTAGTCGCTGTTCCACTGAATGATGCACCCTTTGGAGCATACGCAACACTATTACCAAAAGATTTAGCCGTTAGTGAAATTGTATATGAATCACCTAGAAATATAACTAATATAGATATTAGACTTAGAGATTCACAGGGGAAACTATTAGATATTCAAAATATGCATATGACTCTAATAGTAAAATTATATTTCTCTTAATATATTATATGCCAAGTTATTATTCTATGAAAGATTATAAATTTGTTAAATTTCAAAAATCAAACACTAAGGGAAAAAAATATGATGCTATTATTGAAAATAAGAAGACAGGACAAACAGCAACACTACCTTTCGGGGACCAATCTTTTCAGCAATACAAAGATACAACTGGTCTAGGTATATATAGCCATAAAGATCATAATGATAAAATGAGAAGAACATTATATAGAAAGAGGCATGAAGTATTTTTAAAACCTGATATGTATTCCCCAGGCTATTTCAGTTATAAATATCTTTGGTAAATTATTATATATAGTTATAATATATAATATATAATGTCTTCACGTAGAAAGAAAATATCAACTAGAAATAAAAAACAAGTTAATAAAGAACATTTAGAAACTAAAAAAGAAGTAATTATAACAAGTGATGTAATAGAATTGCCAACATTTCCAGAATTAAAGAAAGAGATGGACCAATTAAAAGCACAAAAAAAGAAAAAAGAGTATGAACCAACTGAAAGATATCTATGCGAGGATTGTAATATATATTTACTATATAAAAATATAAATCGTCATGTAACAACCAGAACACATAAAGATAAAGAAAAACATTAATTAATATAAATAATATATATTTTAGATTACTATAATATATATATATAAGATGGATATACTTGGAAGAAATACGGATAACGTTCATGTAGGCAATGTCTTAATAGAAGGCGATCTGACAGTTGATGGAGATATACAAAAAGTAGGTCCTACGCCCCCAGGGCCACCCACGGGGGTATTTAATCCGCTGCAAGAATTACTTGATGCCAATAATTATAGAATATCAAACCTCGGAACGGCCACACAGCTTAATGATGCTATAAGTTTATCACAAGCTAATCAAACATATTTGGCAAGAACTGGCGGCAGTATGACAGGCAATATATTTATGGGAGGTAATTTAATATCAGACGTAGGAAATGCGATAAGTAATAATGATGCAGTTAATAAACAATATGTAGATGACAACACGATAGCAAAACCAATTGATGAAAATTTAAATATGAATTCATTTAAAATAACCAACGTAGCGGCGCCAGTAGATACAAGTGATGCAGTTAATAAATCATATTTTGATAATAACGCTGTACAAAACCCTCTGGCATCAAATTTAAGTTGTGGTACTTTTGAGATTAACGAGATAACATCATTGAGGGCAAAACCAGGATCACCACTACAAATAAAACTAAATCCTACATCTATCCTGTCTATTACTGGCAATTATGTCACAATGGGTTTACAACGTATTTTAAATTTAGGCACTCCTTTATTAGATACCGACGCCGCAACAAAATCATATGTAGATAACCTTGTAGGAAATCCCGGAAAGTTGAAATATATTAATAATATTTCGGATCTTCCAACACCCTTATTTATTGATGGCGAAACTAGGTATTTCATACCTACTGGTACCACTTGGTATTTTACTGAGGACATAACTTTAGAGTATGGTTTTAATATGGTAAACAAAACAGAGATCCAAGGCAATCAAAATGTTACAATAACATTTGATGAATCAACAAGAAATATTACAGGGTTCTACTCTAGAACAGGAAATATTACTATAGCTAACATTACTATATTCAATGGTGGTGGACATGATACAGGTTTTGGGGATCCTACTAATACCAGTAAAGGACTATTTGATTGTATTGATACATTGAAAGCATATAGATTTAGATTATTAAATACTAATATTATTAGTCCGCGCCGATTAGGACAAGTAAGAGGATACGGAACATTAAATATTAATAATAATTTTATGAACGGTGGGGGAGCGTTTAATAATTGGTATAATGTTGTTGTTTCTACCGCTAATAACTTCGTTGATGGATACCCTTACACATTTGTGGGTAGTGGTAACGATGTCCTATTAAAAGCTATTACAAATGGTTCAGGGACCTTAACAGGAGTTAATATGTATTCAAGAGGGAATAATGTTGTAGTACCTGCTACAATTACAGTAGATGATGATAATGGTTATGATACTAAAGGGCAATACTTACAAAATCCAAGTGTACCAGGCAATTTATGGGGTGCATATTCTTCTTTAAATGACACTCATTTTTTCGTTGGTTATCCTGATACAACGTTAGGCCGGAATTATGTAGATATATATGAAAAACAAGGAGATGGCACGTATTCATTTCTACAAGCTCCTTTTGATGGTTCTGGGTCATCATCGTTGAGTATTGCATCAGTATGCTCTGAGACTGGATTATTATATTATAGACATGAAGACCAACTTGGTACATTTATTGAAATATCGGCTTTTCAATTAGGCGCAAATCCGTCTTTTCCAACTAACTATACATTTATCGGTAAAGTGGGAGCAAGTGCTTCATTAAATAGATTTGCTGAGAGTCTTGCATGTTATACTGATACTGCCACATCTAATAGATATGTATTAGTAGGTGAGCCCGTTGCTGCTGTTGGTAATAGTAACTGTTATTTATATGTACAACCCGGCGGCGTTGGTGCATTTCAATTAGATTTTACCTATACTGGCATTAATGTATCTGACTTTGGTACATCTTTATCTATAACTAAAGATTTAGTATGTATAAATAATTTAGGCAATAAATCTGTTAGTATATATCCGGATTTTATTAATACTGAAATAGTAATAAAACCAACAGATAGAAAGAGTTATGGAACGTGGGGCGAAGTTGTTGATATTTCATATAATTCAACATTTAATGAAGTAAGAATAGCAATAGCAGAACCCGATCGGTTATCAGGCATTACGAGCGGTGGCACTGTATATAATATTATAACTGGTGGTGTATATATATATTATTATGATGTAGCAACACAAACAATAAAAGAAAATAAAACACAGATAATAGAATATCCAGAATCTTTAACAAATGCAATTATATCTGGTTTATCATTTGCAATGGGCTCAAGTTTAGAATTTAATAAAAATGATAATGCCGATACTTTGATTGTAGGAGCACCACTGTACAATACAGGGCAAGGATGTATATTAATATATAAATTTAAAACATCTAATAATAGCGAGAATGGACAATTCTTTCTAGGTCAGATATTATTCGGGTCCGGTCTTGATTCCTACGGGGAAACGGTTAAAGGATCGAATGATAACTTTTTAGTATATGACCAAAATTTATCTTTTGGACGTGTCAATATATTAAAACAAGGAGAAAACAAAGCTACGGGGAGTATTAATATTAATTTAGTATCAAATGAGCAACTAGGTAGATTAACCATGTCAGGATTAGAAATCCAAGACGGTTTAAGTTTAGAGTTTAACAATAATAAAGTTGTTTTATTTGCTGGCGCTCGAGATCCTTTCGCTGATGGTTCATTATTATATTTTAGCGAACCACAATTAACAGGCATAAACGCTGTAACTATATCGGGTAATATATTTCATCCTAGAAATTTAGAAACAGGTATAAATATTAATAAAAATAATATCACACAACTGGCAACAATAAGTTCTAATACTTTTATTAGAACTGGTGGTGTCGCTCCATTAATTAAATATCAAGACTCCGATACTATTAATACATATAATCATCCAAGTGTGCAAAAATTTGAAATATCGAGCAATGCTGGTATTATTGATAGCACACCATTATTAAGAAATATATATGGACTAAGTGACGATATATCTTCAGCAACATGGACAAATATAATATATACAAATCCTGAAGTTAATGGTATATTTGATTCATCTAAAAGATTTGCTTTAGAGTGTAGATTAGACACAACTACAGACCCTCAAATAGGTGATTATATACGACAAACACCAGCAGGCCAACCATCAAGAAAAGCATTGATAGTAGGAAAAGAAGAGAAAGTAAATGGTAATTATCAAATTATTTATCTTACAGATTTTACTGATGTATTTTATAATGATATTAATGTCGATATTATTGATGTTGATAATAATCTTATATCTACTGCTACTAATTTTTACCTAGGCGACACGATAGCACAACCATCATATATATATGTATATATAGATAAAGATCCGTTAGATATGAAAGTTAGTGCTGTATTAAGTTATACAGATGATGGAAAAGACAAAACGAAGGCCTTTCGTATTAATTTTGCTGATGATGGTATTAATTATTTAAATGATGATAGTTTAGTTATTTATCATGTAAACGCTAAGCAAGATCCAGACAGAACAAGCGTAACTATATTGGATTCATTCACGTTTAAGTTTGGTAGTAAGTTTAAAATAGAAACACAATATATCGATTCCACTATATACAGAATTATTGAAGGTATTGTGAGCGCTAAATAATGTTCTATATATTATATATTATATATTACCTTCGCCTGTTTTTTTTAGGTATCTGTATCGGTTGTGTTGGTGTATTTAAACAATATAACTGCTCGTCTGTTTCTTTTTCTAGCTGTTCATGGGCTGCGAGCCTTTGCACCACTTCATATATAGATTCAAGTGAATCATTTCTTTTATGATGTTTTAATACCCTTTTTTTTACTGGTACTTTTTGGTCTAGATGACTATCATCTTCTTTATAAACATTTGGCACACATTTATTAAGTTTAATCTTAGTGGCTATCCTTCTTATTTGTTTATTTAATTCATAATTTTTAGTGTGTGATTTATACATTAAATCTTTATCTTCGTCGGTTTGGATTTCTTTTGATAACTTTTTTATCTCAATGACAACATTATCATCTAAAACTTCTTTTATTTCTTCTGTGTATCCAAAAATATATGAAAACATTATAATATAGATATATAAATTATTTTATATATATATAATATAGATATGAATATTGAACAATTAAAAAATATCAATAATCAAAGGGAAATGATTAACCCGCCAAATAATCTTCCAAGCGGTAAAGAATTTACAAGAGAATCAAACAACAGTAAATTAAATATAGTAAGAACTAATATATATGATCCGCGGCAAATTGTAGATGAATCGTTTGAAATAGAAGAAAACAGATTGAACAATTATATACAAAATAAAATAAATTTTAAGAATGCTGTTAGGAATGGTACATTCAATCTCAATAATGATTTCGAAAGTATGGCCATGGAGCATACCAGTTTAGGCAATGATTTTTCAGGTAATTTATATGGCAAACTTGCAGAAAGTAAAACAGGTGCAACAGCATTTCAAACCGTTACGAGTGATGGGATGAATAATGTTATATCTAGTAATAGAGCTTCACAACTATATAGAAACGACCAAATCACCCCACAAAGTGCTTTGGCAGATGAAGTGGTAAAGGGAATAGTAAATACACTACAAGCAAAATCAGGGGTAAATCCAATGTCAAAAGCAGTTTTAGCAGAATCAAGATTATAAACAACAACATAAACAATAATAATACCAATAACAACAATTTGTGGTTTTAAATTCTTTATCAAAATCAGTATAATCTTCTGAATAACCATCTGAATCAGAAACAATAATATATTTTTTTTCTGACATTATTTAATATATAAAAATAATATAAAATTTTTATATATAGTAATATTATATATAATGACTGAAGTTAATCAAGATATGCAAGAAGGACTCATGAGAGTTAATCAACTTGCTTACGAATTCCCCGCTCAATTAAGTGTTTCTACTAGACGACACAGAGTCACCAACTATTTCCAACGTAATACGTACAACCCGAATGAAACCATGGTTTTAGATTCTCAAACTGGTTCCGCTTTTGTTTGTGGCCCTGATTCTTATCTATCTTTCCTTTTTACTCCTAGCGATGGAGGATCTTTTGGTTCTGGTTCTGCCTTAAATCTCTTCGAAACTGTTAGAGTTAAAACACGTGGTGGGCAAGAATTAAACAGAATTGAAAACTTTAATGTTCTTGCTGCTAAGCATGCTAAATGGACTAAGAGCAACGATTGGGCAGTAAGTGAAGCACAGTCTGTTGGATTTGTTGGCGGTGATATTCATTCGCTTAGCTCTGGTATTGCTTATCGCTATACTATTCCGCTTAAATACCTTGCCCCTATCTTTGCACAATCTAAACTCCTCCCGCCTCAGTTGTGTGAAGGATTACGCATTGAACTCCAGTTAGAATCGAGTAATACTGCTAGAGAAGGCGCTGCAGGCACCTACACTATTACACAACCGCAAATCCTCTTCGATGCTACTACTATCGCTGATGCTTTTGCCCGTAGAATTGGTGAACTTGCTGCCACTCAGGGTTTAAATATTATGTATTCTAACTTTTATTCTAATCAGGTAAGCGGGTCTGCTGGTCAAACTTCTTTTAATTATGATATTAAAAAAGCTGCTTCTAAATGTATGAGACTTTGGACTATAAGCCGTGATAATGCAAAAGTTAATAGTGCTGCTGATGATAGTCTTGGTGCCCTTCCTATGGATTATACTTCAGTATCTTCACATATTGGTTCTGATTATATTCCAAATGTTCCTATTCGTGTAAGTGGTTATGTTGTAACTAGTGCTACTGGTGGCGTTAACGCTAAAAATACAGGTTTAATATCTGAATTATATTATCATACCTTATCTGCCGTATCTGACAATGAGCGCCCCTGCTATCCTTCCGTAGGTTTAAAAGCTATGAGCCATGATGATGCTAATATTCGCGATTCTGTACTTGTATTTAGTTATAACAAATCTACGCTTGATAATCTAAGTGGTTATAGTGTAAATAATTCACGAGCACTTATTGTAGATCTCGAATGTGATACTATTGTTAATGGTGCTGGCACTGTTCGTCGTATTGATAACTGGATGGAACATTTGAGAAATGTTCGTATATTTGCCAACCAAAGTGTTATCAGTGATTAAAATAATATTAATTATATTTATATATAGAATATATTATGATACATTTTATGTATAATAATATTAATCTTTTATATATCATATTATGATACATAATATTATATATTCAAATAATATTCTATTCTTTAATTTCTTCTGTATCACATTTAAAAATACTTTTAATTTCTTCTGTGCTTGTTCTTTTCGGTTCTTCTTCTTCTTTTTCTTCTTCGTATGTACTAGCCCATTTTAAAAGTTCTGTAAGTTGTTCATCTGATAAAGGCAATTTTGCCAGAAATATCATATCTTGATTAGTTAATTTACCCGACATTATATAATATAGATTTATATATTATATTTCTTATTTTTTTATATAGTTATATTATATATAGTGATTATGTCTGAATCAGTTGCAAAAAACATTTTTAGGGATACATATCGAGATTTTAGAAAAAAAGTATTAGGTAATAAAAATTTAATATATAATACGTCTTTTGAGGATAGTGATGAATATAAAGAGCTTTATAATAACGGGGAACGAAGAACAAAATTATATGAATATATGTTGGATGTGTTAAAACAATATGATGAAAGTGTTAGTATATCGCGATGGAGGTCCAGGGCGCCAGTTTGGGAAACTGGAACTAATGAACAAATTAATAGAGAAGCGGATAGACATCCAGATATACGTATTATATTTAATGTTCCAGCATATTTATCTGCAAATCCCGAAGGGGCTAGAAACTATTTGAGAGAACTACTTGAAAGAAATAGGGAAACCATTGAGAAAGAAGAAGATGAAAGAAAGAGACTAGAAGACGAACAAGAACAAAAATTAAGGGAACAACAAGAATTTAAAAAGAAAGAGGATGATGATCTGCGTGAAAGAATTAAAGAATCACAAGAGAAAGCAAAAGTCAGAAAGAAAGCAACAATCGCAAAAATGTTGGAAACTAGAGCAAGAAACAAGGCGGCGAAAGAAGCAAAAAAAGCAGCAGAAGAAGAAGCAAAAAAAGTGGCAGGAGAATTAAAAGAAGCAAAAGAGAAACTCCAAAAACTTGACTCAATCGGAAAAGAAAAGGTTCAGAAATTACGAGAAAAAATAGAGGAAGCACAAGAACAAAAGGAAACAGATGAAGAAGAAGAGTCTGATGAAAATATAATAGACCCTAAAGCATCATTTATACCAGTTGAAACACTCATGGGTGCAAACGTTGATACTAGTCGAGATGAGAAGAAAGCAAAGACAGTACAGGAAATGAAAAAAGACCTAGAACGAAAAAAAATGGAATTAGAACAAAAAAAAGCGGAATTAGAACAAAAAAAAGCGGAATTAGAACAAGGGAAAATAGAAAAATTAAATTTTAAAGATTTAACATTTGAGCAAAAAAATAACAGAATAATGGAAGTAACAGGACGATTAAGATTTGAATTAGAGGCAAGTGGTTTTTCGTTAGATGAAATAAACGCTTTTTATACAGGAATATTAGAAGAAAAAGAAAGAAAAGAAATTAATGGTGAGATTACAAGAATAATGAGAGAGAATGATTTAGGCATGACAGCACAGCAGTATAAAAGAATAACATCAAAATCACAGGCGTTGAAAAGAAGTAAAAATGTCGCTAATAATTTATCAGGTGCTATAGGTCTTGAAAGAAAAAATGACCAAACACCGTCGGAATTTATTGATGATGTTTCTAATACTACTAATCTCTTGGCTCAAGGAATGTCTCCTAGTATGTCAGCGGCAGAACAAAAAGCACAATTATACAATAATTTTGAATCCGTAAGCGATAGAATTGTACGGGAAGCGGGAGATTTAAGATATTCTAGGGTTATTTACGATCTTATGAGACAAAACGGAGTAACAAATACAATAAGGGATATATCTAGTGTAATATTTCCTGTTGTAGCATTAACCGCATCAGGATATAGACAAACAGTTAGAAAAAGATTTGGTGAAGCCTTTGCAAATCCTTTATATATATCACAAAACCTAATTCAAAGAGGTTATAGAAATCTAGCCAGATTTTTTGGTAATGAAACTGATACTACACCAGAAGAACCAGAAGAACCAGATGATGAACCAGAAAGAAAACAACCGCTCACAGATAGTCGAGGTATTAGAATTACGGATTCTGAAGATGTTTTAGATTTTAGGGAAGAATCACGAATGCCTAGATTTACCAGAGAAGAGGCAGCAAGGGCAAAAGAACAAGTAAAAAATGTTGGAGTAGGTGCAGCCGCTATAGCTGCAGGGGTTCAAGCATTAAGAGGGGGAGAAGAACCTATAACAACTAAACCAGTATCTTCTGTTATAGATAATAGACCATTAACTATAACAAGAGAGAAAATCACAGGCAAACAAACGGGACAACGTTCTGAAGGTGGTAAGCGAAAATATTCACCACAATTTATATATCCTGATGATGAAATACTTGAACCTACAGAAAAACAACTATCAAGAAATGAATATAATCTTGCTAAATTTGATTTTATAAATCCTGATAATGTTGGAGGTAATAATAGTAATGGTGATAATCCATTATATAAAGCAAATGATACTGAACTTGCTATTCGTTATTTTGATTGGAAGAATATGGTCATAGAAAAAGAAAATGAATTTGTAAAACAATTACCGCCAAAAGTTTCTGATAGAATTAAAAAGCAATTTAGAAGATCATTTGTAGAACCAGCAGAACCTAAACAGACAAGATTAAATTATATGATACATGACGATACCCAGTTTGCACCGTTTAACAGTCCATATAGTGAAATGACTGAAAATACTGGCACAAATCCATTTATACAAACTAGTGTATTATATGGTTCAGTACCATAAAATATTATATATAGTAATAATATATAATAATGTCAGATAGTGAAATTGATATTGAAGAATATAAGAAACTTGTAGCACCACCATCACCAAAACCCAAGAAACCCAAGAAACCTAAAGCAAAAGAGAAAAATAAATGGATGAAACATGTTCAAGAATACAGGAAAGAACATCCAGATGTTAAATATATTGACTGCTTAAAACAAGCTAAACTTACATATAATAAAAATTAATATATGAATGTATATTATTATGAATATAAATTATAAATTAATTAATGGAATGGTCGGAAGGTTAATATCACATTGTTATTGTTCTATAACTTTTAATAAAGTAATCAAAGTTTATATGTATAGAGGATTAATAGAATATGTTGTAGGTAATGGTATTATAGGTAATAGTTTATCCAGTTATATTATAATTAACTATTGTTAACATTATGTTTTCTTTTTGTATGTGAAAGTAAATGTGTATATAATTGATTTCTACATGATTTTAATTTTTTATCACAGGTTAAACATTTAATATAAACTCTTGCTTTGGGGTCTGTATTCTTAAGAATGTCTATATGATTGTATTTTTCTAATAATTTATCATTAATATACATGTGACGACCTTTTGTATAAAAGTCTATATGAATATCATCATTGTTTTTGTGTTTCCTAACACATTTTTTACATATAACAATAAAATCTGTTTTATCTTTTTTTAAATGTTTATAATTTTCTTTATATTGTGAATCTATTAATACTTTACAATATTTACAACAATAAAAATTTATTCCAGACATTATATATATATGTAATATATAGATAATTAAATTACAATAAATTAAAAGCATCATGTATATCCTGTTCTTCTTTGCTTAACGTTTTTTCTTTTTTTGGTTTACTACCTTTTTTCTTTACTATTTTTGGTGTCTGTTTTACTACATTATTCTGTTCTTGGAGTTGTTTCTTTAATTCTTCGAGTTGTTGTTTTAATTGTTCATTTTCTTGTTTTATTTGTTCATTCTCAAGTAATACTTTTTTGTGTTCAGTGCTACTAACCCCATGATAATTAACAGATCTTGATAAATTTTCATCTTTTGATTCTTTTACTCTTACGCCATAATATACGCCACGAATACCGTTTTTATATCTGTATTGAGAACTATATAACAAATCTTTATCTTTAAGGGCACTCAATAAAACTGTAGGTGACATATGCTTTTTAGGGTAAATATCGCGAAATAATTCTAACATACCATCTTTTGAAATTCGGTCTTTATCGTTTCCAGTAATAACTAAATGACCATCTATAAAATCTTGGAATGTGTCATTTGTCATTACAATCTCATCTTTTGCTTTGTCAAAATCTTCTGGCCATTCTGATAGATTATATATACCATTGAGATATTTATTCGCATAATCAATAACAATATGAACAATCGCATCTAATATCCCTTTATCTTCTCCTATTTTTCGTGTTAGTTGGTTATCTCTATAATAAATATTTTTTGACTCATCGATATCTGCTTTTGTCTCTGTAAAATATGATGAATGTTTTAATGCTTTAATACGAGATTTAACGCCTGTATCTTGATGCATGTTCGGTAGTTCATTTGCGGTAATAATTGCGACACTGTTATGTCTAACATCGTTAATACCATCTTTATATAATGATGTTGTCTGCATAGCACCCTCGCAGAATTTTTTAAAGAAAGATGTATCAACTGCTGAGTTCTTAAGTTCATTAACCCAAGAAATACGAATATTCGGAGATTTCAAAAATTGGTTTAAAGTTTTATTAACTGTTTTGCTTCCCCTATCAAAAAAATCGCTTTGAAATTCCATTACATACGATTTAGTGAATGCTGAAGATAACATCTTCATTAATACAGATTTACCCGCCTGAGATTTACCCAATAAGAATAAAGAAAACCTTTCATCTACAATCTGACCACTAAAAGCACATCCAATCACTCTAAATATTTGTTCTCTGTTTTCGTCTTTTGGGTATATCTGTTTTAATACATTGTGAACATACTCAATATTTTTGGTTTTTGCTTTTTTATATTTTCTGTTGATACATTCTAATACATAGTTTGGCCTTTTGCGTTCATGAAACTTTTTATCAGTAATGTCTAAATATCCATTCTTAAAGTGAATATGATTTGGATCACCAGCAATATTAACATTCATTCTAATATAACAATATACCTGTGGGAGAATTGTTTTCATACCACTGTTTGTAGTCATATTTGTAAATTGTTTTTTATATGTTAATTCTATGATTTTCCGTTCTTGTTCTGTTAATTTATCGTAAGAATCACTTACTAATTCAAGAATCTTTGTTAATACATAATTATCTTGTTCTTTATTCGATACGACTGTCAATGTCAAATTATCATTTATTGAATACATTTCTGAGTCGTTCTCGTTGATAAAAATATAATTAACTAGTAATTTACTAATTATTTTTGCTTTACCAACTGTTAGCGATCTCATATATTTTTCGAAGTCGGAGTATTCAAGATATTGCATTTTGATTCTTATATAATTACTATATATAAATTTTTTTTTTAAGTATTTTTTATGTTAAATTAAATAAATATATTTTATATAAATTAAATGATTTTTAGGTTTAAATAAATATTATTATTATACTATATATAAGAAGATGGAAAGCGAATATAAAAAGAGAATTTGTAAAAAATGCGATAACATCAAAATAATCACGTTATTTGCAAGTACAAAAAATAAGAAATCAAAAAATCAAACATATAGCCACACTTGCAAAGAATGTGAAAAATCAAAAAGACAAGCATATTTTAAGGAATACCATAAAATACATTATAAGCGCAAACAGAAGAAAACCTAATTTAATACTTTTTTATTTTTATTTATAATTATCCCATTAGTATATTTACCCTCTAATACTAATGATCCCATTTTTATTTTCTTTGGAACTTTTAATTCACATTTAGATATATACGAATCGGTATGTACATATACAATATTTTCACGCCCATGCTTTTGTAAATTCTTTAACATCTTGACCCTACCATGAGCAGTAAGAAACACTTTTAATCGCCCAAAGTCTGTAGCGAAAGTTTTCTTTTCTGTTTCTGAAACTTTTAAAACTAACCTTCCATCATTATCAATAATACTATCAATAATTTTTTGTCCTGGTTTTAATTGACATTCGTCCGTATCAATAATAATTCGTTTTAGTTTGGTTTGGCATAATTTACCCCATAGTACATTCAATAATGATTTTGCAATTTTATTACCTGTATCTTTTATTGCGTACATCATATCAACATATTTTTTAAATACATCAGGAGCCTTCGCAGTACATCCAACATAAGATAAATATGTATCATCTAACAATTCAATATCAAGGCCACACGATAAAGCATAATTGAGTTCAAAGTGTGTATATAAACAATTATCATTTTCAACAAATAATAAAGGATCATTACATTCTATATAGCAGTTATAAACCCCATATTCAAAATATGTTGTTTGTTTAAATTCTTCTTGTGTTATTGTTTTTAGTATTCCTTGTTTAATTGGAAAATTAAAAGAATTACTAATCAATAATGACGGATAATAGCTTTTAACATCATAACAATATAATTCGCCTTCGTACGGTTCCGCATATCTCAAACCTCCAGATGATTCAAATATATAATCTAATTCATAATCTTTTATAGGTTCAGGTGTGATATCACATAAACTTTTAAATACTCTAACTGCTTCATCGGTTATTAAACTTGTACGATATAGATTAACCGTTGTTTTTGTTTCTTTATATAACTGTTTCACATCTTTTGAATATTGCTTATAATATTCTTCATTTGTCATATCTGTAGCATTCTGTATAAATAATAACTTATCATTATTATATTGTTTAACGTTATCTCTGAATGTTGTTTTCTTTCCATCGTAGCATTTATATTGATTATCTGTAATTTGATATACGCAAAGTTTTTGATTAAATTTATGAACCATTTTATTATATTTATATACTATATATAAATATAATATTTTTTTAAGTTAAATTATATTTTTTTTAAGTTAAATTTTTTTTATACAATAAAATGTATAGAGAATCCAATAATCTTATTTTGTTTACCTCCTGATAAAGATTCGTATTCTTCTGATGTTTCAAAATATTTACCAGCTTCTCTATAACTCCCCATAGAACGCCAGCCAACGTTTTCAAAATTTATATTGAGTTTCAATGAAGAGTCTTTGAGTACTTTACTTTTAGACATACCATACGATTTATTGTTTAGCAATTTATATATATCTTCTATATCGTTATTATTCTTATTTGTAGAATATGTTGACATAAAGATACTTTGATTATTATTTAAACGTTTAACATTACTGCTCGCTAATTTATATTCTTTTACATTTTTAGTAAAATCCGCTTTTGTTTTTTTTCGTCCCATACGTTTTTTGATTGGCATTATCTTTTACATAATATTACTATATATAATTTTTTTTAAGTGTTTTTTTATGTTAAATTTATTTTGACAAATTGACAGACACGACAGCCCGCATTTTAAAACTTTTTCATATATGCCGATTTTTTTTCATATATAAATTTTTCTTATACTGTCAAGTTGTCAAACTGTCAAGTTGTATATAAAAT
>WLWG01002009.1_pt1 | contig 16540 bp, 14 predicted proteins | sample 6712871 | NCBI WGS metagenome assembly WLWG01 (sample SAMN12718693, study PRJNA515312) | sponge metagenome | isolation source: marine sponge | host: Mycale hentscheli | place: New Zealand: South Island, Marlborough, Capsize Point | collected 2003-05-01
CAAATATTTTTTGACCTACTAATTTGTTACCTCTACCTCCTGCTGTAGCCATTCTATATAATAAACTAAACATCTGACTGACGTAAGTTTGAAATAAGAAAATTGTAGATCCAAAGCCTCTCATAATTTGTGGTCTATTTAATTTACCATAAATACCAAAACCTTCTTCCACCATGTGTTGTGCTAGTATTCTAGGAGTAACTATTCCATCATTGTTATTTTTATTAAAAGCATACTGTTGATCAGCAGATAAAAAGTCATCTGCCTTTTTTCTAAAGTCTGGATTTTGAGCTAGTCTGTGTGTAGCAATATAAGCAATCAAACGAGACACAGTTTCCATAGTATTAAAAGCACCACCAATGATAGTATTCTCAGCTGTTCTAAAAGCATTTCTAGCTTTGCTTCTAGTTATATTAATAGCTGACCCTGTAGGCATACCAGCCTCTCTCATAGCAGATCCTTGTTTTAGTAAACCACTAGCGATATCTTTTAAGGCATCTTCTTTCACATCATCAGGCAGTAATGTAAAATCTAAGAACTGATCTTGAAATTTTAAATTACCAAGCTTTAACATTTTAGTTACTTCAGAAGTAGCCCTACCTAATTCTTTAATAGCCAAAGGTGTATTAGCAAATTGAGATAACATAGGACCAACAAACTGTACGTTACTCATTAGCTGTAGTAAAGCTGATGATAAGTTGCCCCCTAAGAACCACCAGAAACCTAATCTTCTAGTGTTAGCCCACTCTTGTTTAGGATCGTTAACATAATCTAACCATTTTATTGCAGCTTTTCTTAAGTTGTCATCTGGATTTACATCTTTGTTTTTTAATCTATTAGCGGCGGAATTTATCGAAGCATTGTATCTAGTCCTTGAGGCAAACTCACTAGATGTTTGACCATACTGCGCAATAGATCTAGCAAAATCTGTTTCAAATCCTGGTACACCTCCTATTTCTTTTCTAGCACTTAAGAACATATTAAAACCAGGAGTTTTATTTATGCCATATTTTTCAACTAAAAGTTTTTCTAGTTCTTTTCTAACTTCAATATAGCTGTTAGCATTTACATCAGACAAAGTTCCAGCCACTGTATCTAAAGTTAAAAAGTCAGCACCTAAATTTTTTCTCAGATCTTCAATCTCTACTTCTTGAGTTGCACTAATCTCATAGGTTTCTTGATTATATTTATCAGCTAAGTCTTGTCTTATATTAGGCTCATCATTTAATACCTTATTAAAAACTTTACCTTTATTAAATTGTCTATACTCTACTAACTCTTGAGTCTCTCTATTTTTAACAGTAATAAAATAACCACCATACCTTTGTAAAGGAATGTAATCATTCTCTTTAAACTTTTCATATTGTTTTACATCATTAATAATAGCATTTAAGTTTGCAGTCTTGCCCCCTAGAATGTTAGTAACAGGATTTATAATATCTTCTCTAATGTTTCCATCAGGTTGAAGAAAAGTATTAGTACTAGAGAGTTCTGTTCTAATTGCTTCTAGTTCTTGTAAGGTTAAATCTTCATAAGGATTTACGCTATTAGGATCTTGCGAAGAAGACACTCGCAAATTAAGTATCTTTGCAAACATAGGATCATCTAACAGATCTCTTCTATATGTATTTAAAATTGCTATGGCTTGAGTTATAATGGCTGTATTGTTTTCACTTGCAAGCATAGCTTTAATAATCTCTTGATGCTGTATCAACATAGCTTGTTGTACATCTTCATAAGCTTTAGCTACATCACCTCTTAGAACTACCACATCTCCTTTCTTAACTGTACTATTAGCACCTCTGCCATCTTCTTGTGCTACAAATATGATTTCTCCGTTTTCATTTTTTCTGTATCTTCCTCCAGGTCTTTTCCTTGTTTTTATTTCACCAGTCTTAGGGTCAGTATATTGTTCTTCTAATCCTTGTTGAGATATTTCAAATGCTTTAGTAAGAGCAGCTGCTGCTGTTGGATCTTTCATGATAGGTATAAAAGTTTCTAAAAGTTTTTCAGTATATTGAGTAACTAGACTACTAGTCTTTCTATCTCTAGATGAAACTAATTCATATAGAGGAGTAAACAAAGGGTATTTCTTTGCCCATGCCCTAGCGTGGCTAACAATCTGAGAAAACTTACCTAACTTTGATGGACTTACCGTGCCCCCTTCTTTATAAGTATCTTCATCATCTTTAATTTTATTTTCCATTTGCCTTGTTTCTGTGCGCAAGGTTTCTCTTGTAGGTTCTATTGGTGCATCTATAGGTTTATCAGATATATCAAACATGTACTTATATCCTGCTTCCATGTTAGGGTTTCCAAAATCAGTGGCTTCGTTAGATACTTTTAATATTTGACTTTTTCTAAAAGGAATATAGGCTTCTCTATTAGAATCTTTAGAATACTCTCTTGCATTGAAATATCTAGTATCTTTAAATACATATCCATCATATCCTTTTTTGTCCAAGAAGATTGTTAAATTTTTTAATAACTCATCATTACCTTTTTGAGCTTTTATTATAAAGTTCTGTGACTGTTCAAGTGTTATAATATTATTTTTTACTAATTGATCTGCTAGTTTGTAACCGTTAATAGTATTAGATATACTTTGTTGTTCTAACACAAAAGGATTTTTTATACTAAGCATAGCACTTACTGTATACTCATCACCATCTACATTGTTATTATTTAAATACTCTTGAAATCTTTGTGAAGCTGATCCTGGTGAAGTAAATATAAAAGGCGAAGATGTGTCTGTAAAATCTTGATTCTGTTTATTGCTAGTATAATAAGTAACTAAAGGAGTGGATGCTTCTGCTATCATTGATTCAGTAGGTAGGTTAAGTTCAATTGCAGTTAGTGCTTCTAATAAATCTCTTACATTTAATCTACTAACTGTTCCGTCTCTTTTCGTTACTTGATTTGTTCCTGCCATTTCCATTAGGTTAATGATGTCTCTTAAATAAAATCTTGGGCTTATACTCATATCTACAAAAGAAGAAGACTCTGCAGATTCAGTTTGCTCAGCTCCTAAGATAAAATTACTAATATTCGAAGCGCTACTGCTTTCTATTAAAGTAGTATTCTGTCTTAAGTTTATAAAATTATCAGAGTTTTGGAGAGATAATATTAAACTGTTTAAAAGTATTTGGGCTTCTTGTACATCATTAGAATCAGATACTCCTTTATAATTCTTACCCCCTGTAAGTAGTAGTATAAGTTGACCTAAGTCATCCCAAAATTTTGCAGCATATGTATCTTCTCTGTTTTTATATAAAGCTCTAATCCTAGGTAAGTAACCATTGATAACAGCATCATTAAATTCTTTATTCTCTAACGGACTGCCTAATCCTTGCGGAGAATTTTCATAAGAAGTTCCTGTTACTACAGAGCCCTCAAAGAAATCATCAAATTCTTTTTGAGATTTGTTAGTAAACTTAGTAGCATTATTACCTATAGTCTCTTTTAATTCTCTAGCATCTTCAGCCGCTTTTCTTTTTTGCACGGCTCCGTATTGAACAGCATCAAAAATCTGATAAGGACTAGTGTATTCTAATCTTAGAAAAGATAAACCTAATCCGTTTAAAAATACTTTTAGTCTACTAAAAAGCTTTTCGATAATACCATTAGGAAAGTACTGCCCTGCCATGTAAGCTGCAAACTTATTTGCAGTAGCTTCTTCATTTCGGATATCTTCTAAATTAACTGATCTATCTTTTGCATACTCGGCATTGTATATTTTGTCTGTGTTGTATTCTTTTCTCCAATACTTTTTAGCAGCAGAGTTTAATACTTTTATTTCCTCAGGTGTAAAGAACCCATTAGCATATAAAGCATGTAGAGCCTCATGATGTAATGTCCATGTTCTAGGATCAGCAGGGTTTACATTAAGAACATCTCCAGGTATACCTGTACTTCCTTCTCTGAAACCTCTTCCCATTAGAGCGACTTTAATAGATTGTTTAGCAATTTCTGGGGCAGCTATAAATAATCCGTTAGGGTTTCCTTTCTTCATAAACATTCTAATTACTATATCTAAATCTACTTTATCTAATCCTAATCTGTCTAACTCTTGTCTAAATATTTCTTTTATTTTAGGTATATCATTTAAAAGATCAGAAGATAAATCTGTTGCTTCTGGTATTTTAGGCATGCCAGCTAGTTTCTTAGTTACTTTTTCTAGCTTCGCTCTTTTTTCTGAGATAACTTTTCTATAAGCTTGTTCAGCAGCAGCTTCTTCAGCTAACTCTTTTAATTGTTTTAAACTTAAACCAGGTTCTTTTTCTAGTAACTCATCAAATTCTTTATCAGATAGTTTCTCGAAGTCCTCCTCACTCATATCATCAAGACCTTTTTGATATAGATAAGTAGTTTCTTGTTTGTATACTTTAGTTTCTTTACCTTTTATAGCTGTAATAATTTCTTTAAGGCTTTTATTAGTTAACGTTAAATTAGTAATTTCGGTATCAGTTAAAGTATCTTGACCTAAAGATATAAACAGTTCTTGTAATAATCTTTTTTGTCTTTTGTAAAACTCTAATTGTAAAGAAAGATTAAACTTTATTTGATCTTTGTCTTGTGCGGTTATTCCAGGAGCTCTGTCAATTCTTTCTAGAGACTCAGTTAGTTTATTAATTCTATTTGGGATATTAGAAGCTTTGTATATAACAGATTCACCGCCTATACTATTTAAAGTTCCTCTAATTAAATTCTTTAATTTGTTATATCTTACTACAGGGTAAGAATTTTTTAATTCAGAAACAGCAGATAATCTTCTATTATCTTCCTTTAAAATTTCTATTACTTCAGAATCAGTGGCCTGCTCTATGGCTCTGTTATTAGCTTCTTGTTCCTGTATAATCTGATCATCAGTATATGAGTCCATATATCCTGTAGTTATACCTTGAGCAACTAATTCTTCTTGAGATAATGGCTCAGTTTTTTTAGTACCTGATACATATTTTTCAGTTAAAACTCTAGGCTCATAAGGAATATTGTTATTTAAAATATCTTCTAATCTCAGTCTACCACTAGTTTTCTCTTTACCTTTTTCTTGTCCTTTAGGTACAACAATATCTCTTTCCATACTAAGGATTTCAGACTCACCAAAACTTCCATCACCAATATTTACTCCTTCAGGTAAAGGACCTTGAGGTCTTAATCCTAAATCTCCATAACCTAGTGATGCCAGCTTTTGTCTTTCTTCAGGAGATATATAATTTAGTTCATCATCTACTGCATCTGCTACATCTTGTCTTCTTATAGCTTCAGCATTTTTAGAACTATCTTGTGGTTTAAAGTCTTCTACAATCCAGCCACGCTTTTTTAACTCTCTCTTCTTAGCATTAAAAGAGTTAGTATTCATCATTTCAATAGTTTCTTCTTCTTCCTCAGGTGGAGTTGATCCATCTCCAGTTTCTGGAGCTTCTACTTGCGTAAGTAAAGATACATCTTTTTTAGCTATAGCTATGACAGGATTTTCTATTCCTCTTAAAACAGATTGAAGTACAATACTATCTACTCCATTTACTTTTGCTGTACCTTTTACAACATATTCAGGAGTAATAGGATTACCTTCAGAATCTTTAATGACTTCTTTGTTAACATCTAGCGCAGTGTATTCTCCGCCTACTGTATATCTTCTATTTTTATTTAAGCCTGACTGATCAAAGAAATCATTATCTTCTTCTATTGTTGCATTATCAATAGTACCTTCTAATCTTTCGGTCAGACTTTTCTTTTCTTTTGTCTCGGCATTATATCTAATTGTTTTTAGCGTGCCCCCTGCGATACCAAAAGGTCCACCACCAGCAAAACCTGCGGCTGCAGATTCCGCTACTTGCTTGTAGAAATTTTTGTCATTATATAGTTGTGCTAATGAATCTTTTATACTCTCCCCAGGAAGCAATCCTTTTTCTGTAGCACCTGCAGTTGATGTAATTATTTCTTGTGTACCTTCAGCAAAACCTTCTTTAAGAGAAGTACCTAAGATACCTTTTCCTATATTTTTCATATAAGAAGAGCTTGTACCTTTTGCCATTTTATCTTTAACGATTCTACCTAAAACAGCACCACCATCAAACATGTATTCAACTGCGGCATAAGGAACACCCATAGCTAATGATAAACCAGCATTCGCATTTGTAAAACCTGTAGCTTCTAATTGAGATATTCTAGAATCACCAACACCCATACCATAAGCAAGACCTACAGCTAGTGCTGGATTAATAACGGAAGCGGCAAACATAGGTACAGAAGTAGCCGCAGCATTTCCTACATTGAAAGCTAACCAGTCTACAAAATTACTAAACTTCTCATCTGATTCAAAGACTTTCTCCATCGAAGTTTCAAATGGAACTACCTCACCTTTAGAGTTTGTATAAAATTGTTTTGCTGCACCATCTAGCTGGTACTGTTGTATAGCTTTATTTGAAAGATCTTCTAAACCTTCAGCTCCTACTATATCATATATAGTTCCCAAGGCTCCTTGTCCTATTTGTTTTAATCCAGACCAACCTGCTTTAAATCCTTTAGTTAAGGCTGTATCATCTAGATCGTCAGGATCATCAAACCTTCTGGCGTTTAGTCCAAAGGTATACAAGTACCCCATATCTTTTGCAGCCTGTTGAGCTGCTCCTGATTTTAAGAAAGCTGTTATCTCTTCGTCAGAAGCATCTTTAGAAAATGCAATCTTTGGTGCGTCTGGTTTTCTATTTAATGCTACGTATTTATAATCTTCTGAGGAGCGAGGGGCACTGGAAAATCCAGTAGGTGTGGATGAATCGTAAGGAGTGAGAGTAGCGTCAAGCTTTTCACGCGACTGTGAGGTCGTTAGAAATTTATCATATGTTTCAAATTCTACTGCCATAATTTTTTTTCTTACACTTGCGTGTATTCAGGAAGTAAACTTCCTTAGTTTGGATACTGGTCAGCATAAGTAACTTGAGGTATGCCTGTAGTATCTGTAGTATTCCCAGATTGTATCTGAGCTTGTTGTATTATTCCGCTTAAGTATGCGTTAGGATCACCAGTATTCAAAATACCAAGGTTCATTAACTCTTTTAAACCTAAAGGATCTCCTGCATTTATTAGTATTTGCGTCAAAGCTTGGCCGAATGCTTTTGTATAAGCTGCATTAAACTCTGCAGTACCTACTTCTAAACCTGTACCTAGTGCTGTAGATTTTGCTATACCTTGTGCATTTTGTATTTCTTTTGTAGGTAGTCCAGCTTTCTTAGCATAAGCTATTGCCTGTTGAGCAAGAGCTGAATTGTATTCTATCTTACTTTTATCTAATGCAGCTTGTCTCAGAGCAGCTGCTTCATCTTTTTTAGATTGTGTAATGCTAGCCTCTTGATCTCTAAGACCTTCAACTAAACCTTTACCACTTGCAATGTCTGCGCCTAGTGATACTAAGTCGTATCTTTCAAAAAGTTTTTGAAGAATGCTTTTTTCATCTGGCTCTTCTTTTGTTTTTTCTTTTAATTCTTTCTCCAACATCTTAGTAGAGTTTATAGCATCTGACTCTTTTCCAGTTTTTTTCTTTGGTTTAGGTTTTTTTACTTCTCTTAAGATTTGATCATCATAGACTTCTTCTGATAATTTATCTTCATCTTTATCTTCTACCATTGTTTCGAATAAAGGGTTAATACCTCCATTTGCTAAATCCATTCCTGTTCCTTTACCTCCTGGTCCTGCAAGATTTAAAGGATCTATACCTGTGCCTGATCCTCCGTAGTCTACTTTAGGAATTAAACTTGATTTTAATATACCATCTTCAGTGTAAAGATCTGGGTACATTCTTTGATGATATGTTTTTTCTGCCATACTATCTCCTAGCTAAAAGGACTCCATCCTAAGTTTGCGGCTATACCTAATCCTTGAACACCAGCACCTATTGCTTGTGATAAGAAACTAGGGGCAGGCGTGGATGCAACTGTTTGTTGACTATAAGGTACGCCTCTTAATATATTAGAGTAAAAACCTAATTGAGTTTTAGGATAATCTCTTTCTTGTACAAAGTCTCCATAACCTAAATCTAAAGCTTGTTGTTGCATTTGTCTAGTTAATCCTCCAATACCCATTTGCTGTTGGAAGTCAGACTGTTCTAATTGTTGTCCAGTAGTTGCTGTACTACCCATACCTAAAGCTGATTGTAACTGTTGTTGCCTGTCAGCCTGTGATGCGCTTAAAGCTGTTTGATAGGCATCGGCTTGTGCTTTAGCATACAAATCTCCTAGCCCTTGTTGTAAATTTTTTTGACGTTCTGCTTCTAAGATAGCTTGACGTGAACCACCAAAGGCTCCTACATTAGCTGCTTGTGCTCCAATGCCTTGTTGCTCTATAGCAGATTGCTCACGCATCTCTCTAGCTGCAATGTCTGCTACGTTTCTATTGTAGTCAGTCATGTAATCGCCTACACTAGATAATGCTGGTGCTCCTGAAGCAGTAGCTGCAGTATAAGCTTCGCCAGCTCTCGTGCCCCCTATTCCACTTCTAGCTTGTGCATCAGCCATAGCTTGTTTTTCTGCATCAGTAAGCTGGGCTAATCTTGGTCCTGTGTATGGTATGTAACCTTCTTTAGCTACATCACCTGCACTACCTACTAAAGATTCAGTAGCTTTTTCAAGGTATTCTGGTAGTTTAATTTCGGATGTACTTTGTTTAGCTTGGTTACTTCCAAATAAAAAATCAAGCATTATGAATCATCCCTTCTTTTTACAGCAGCACCAAGGTCTTCTAAAATATTTTTTCTATCAGGATCAGAACTATAATATCTACTCATAATATCTTCAAGAGATAAAGGTACTTGAATCTTTCTTCTATAACCAAAGAATGGATACTCATCATCTGATCCATCTTCATCATCTGTAGCATCTTCTTTAGTTTGATCATTTGAACCGCCATCACCTCCGCCTCCACCTCTACGTCTACGCGCTTCTTCTTCTGCCATTCGTTGATCTTGCATATCATAAAACTGTTTTAATTCTTCTAGAGACATATCTTCTAATTGTTTACCCCCAAAGAATTTACTTAACAACCCAGTTATACTAAAATCAGCTGCTTTTTCCAAGAACGTTTTGTCTCTTGGTAGTTGACCATAAGTGTCTGCCGCTCTTAGAATATTTTTAGTTTCATCACCTAACGTAAAACCATCACCTAAGCCTAAAAAAGTTTTACCTCCATAGTCATAAGAACCTAAACTATATTTAAGTGCGGATGATAAAGCTTTGTTCTCTTGTTTAGCTAATGCGTTTTCTGCAGCTGTTCCTCCTTTTGCATATTTTACTAATGCCTTAGCTGCTTCCATTGGAGCGTATGAACCGTCCTTAGATCCAGCTGCTCCAGCCGCACCAACAAAACTAGCAATAGCCTTCTTAGCTTGATCAGCATATGCTTCACCTGTTTGTTCTTTAATAGCTGCCGCTAGTCCTTCTGCAGTTTGTTGAAACTGTGTATTAGCTGGACCTGTAGGTCCAGTTCCTTGGGCATACGTAGGTGTTGAGCTACTACTACTACTTGAACTTTTAGTAGGTGTTCCTCCAGTAGAACTAGCTAGACTACCAGTTGGTCTTGAGTATGATCCTGTAAACCCAGGATTTTTATCAGAAGATCCTCCTCTACCAGGAGGTTGGAAAGAAGGTATACCTGTGACAGGTTCTGGTTCGCCTGCACCACCTAGTAATTTAAGTATGCCTGCTTCTTGTGGGTTGATATACGCTAGTGATTCACCTTCTGGTGCCATAGCGTTTAGAGTATCTGCTTGCCCTTTAATCTGGTTTTGTACGTTCATGAGAGATTGATTATAAAAGTCTGGATTAGGTTGCTGTGTGTCGGGCAGTTGGAATATTCCCTGTGCCCCTCTCGCATTCTGCTTACGTAATAGTGCCGCGATACCAGGAGAAACCTGATCATTCTTTACCACCATATCGCCTGAGTTTACTGGACTAGCGTAACTTTGCTGAGTTGAACCGTACATCATCGTAATATTATACCCTTTCTGCCTTCATTTTACAAGGGGGCACGCCATTTTTATATTGGGTTTTTTGTATCACTTCTGACCTCCATATAGCTAGCCATACCTTGTACATCATTAGCCGCACCTGCTTGTAATTTTAAAATATCTGCAGCTTCTAATACAATTGTACCATCTAATAAATTTTTAGAACTATTCGAAGCTAAAGTATGATGAGCCACTTCATAATCTGTACCACCTCTACTAACAAATAGTTGAACTACTACATTACCTGAACCATGATTGTGCGCTTGAACGTTTTTAAAAATTGATTCTGTTTCAGTTGGACATGTATAAATTGTAGTTTTATTAGTAGTGGTTAAATCAAACAACTCAGATTTATATAATGTTGACATTAACTAAACTCCCCCATAAACCAAGAGAAAGACCTAGACTCTGTTTCATCTGCAATTTTTACTGGAGGATTCTCTTCCGAGTAATCTCTTAGTTTTAAAACTTGTATCAATGTATCATATGTTCTTACGTCAATTCTACCTTCAGCTCTTTCTTTGTAAGAAGGTTCAGGATATGCGGGTCTGCTGTATAATGCCATTACCTTAGTCCGTCCTGTCTACCGTCTGCACGCCACGTGCCTAATCTCCATGACACTCCTGTTGCATCGGATAGATACTTAGTCTGAAAAGATCTACCTCTTGCTCTAAAACTTAATTCAGGGTCTGTAGAGTTTATTGTAAACGGTCCTTTAGTTAGTGACTCTCCTTGTGGGTATATCTTTGTATTCATTGTAAATTTTAATGCTGTTCCCGCTGAGAATGTAACATCAGGAATAACTTTATCTATGAAATAAACATTGTCTCCATTCTCATCTCCATTGAAAAATCCTGTTTCAATAAAAGCAGTAATAGGACTACCTGCTGAGTCTACCCCGTCTTCTTGATTGTATTGTAACCCAGAGCCATCAATAGATAAAGGGTTGCTAAATATATTAGAGTCTTGCCACGCTGTTCTATCTAAAGTTCCAATAGCCCAGGTTTGATCCATGTAATTGTATATGACATAGCTATCAATTTCTGTAGCTGATGCTGATGGGTAGAACCACCATATTTCATTAAACTTAATATTTTGTCCTGCAAAAACTTTTTCTCTTTGTACTTGATTAAAGTTATCAAAGATGTGATTTAGTAGTGGACAAGCCAATGTTTTAACAGCACCATCATACATGTAGAAGTTATCTACGCCCATCCAGAAAGATGATCCCTCAATAGCTGTAGAAGCATTCTTTGATATTGTACCTGATATCTCTCCTAGTACTGCAAATGAAAATGTAAAAGGTGGACCAATAAATTGCATAGAGTATACATCTACATCTGTCCATAAGTAGATCTGACCTCTACCTTTTTTGACAGATTCTATATTTGTTCCTGTACCAAGCCGCTGTTCACCAGCCGTATTAATTAGTTGAGGAGCCCATGTACTTAAAGATTCTTGCGATGAAAACCTGACAGTCATTCTATCATAATCACTAGAGCCTTGTGGGTTTGATCCAAACACAACTAAGTGTCTGTCAGGAGTTGAAACTAAAACTAATCCAACTTTAGTTGGTATCTCTGAAGCATCTCCACTCAAAGTATTTGTGACATAGTATGCCAAAGTTGTTCCTCTAAATGTTGTAGGAGCTGCTAAAAATGCACTTACATCAAAATAATAAATAGTATCTTCTCCGCCTCCAATTGAAGCTACAATATCTTCACCCCAAGCATCCATCGTCCAAACCCTAGGAGACAATACTATACCAGAAGATGAACGTGCAGTACCCCATGAGGATGTTCCCCATAGACCAGCACCATAACCGTAACCTGTTAAACCATCATCAGGCCCGTTGTTGACTAAGTATCTTACATTAACAGAACCACCTCCAGTTCCAGCTCCTGAGCTAGATCCTGATCCTGTTATAGTATAACTGTTTGCATTTATATATGTAGCAACATATTCTCCTGCTGCTATTGTGACATTGTTTAGAGTTACTGCAGTCGAAATTACAACGCGTGACCCTGGTGAAGTATTAGCTAAACCATGATTAGCATGTGTGACTGTTACTACGCTACCAGAAGAAGCTGTTGTGTATGGGTTTGTAAGAGTTGCCTGATCAGTTCTAAAAGGCGTGATGTCATAAACTTGGCCACCGTACTCCACGTAGACGTGAGTAGAAGTGCCCATAAAAATAAACTTGTTTCCAACAAGGTCTCGATGTGTTTGAATATTTCTAGACTTACCAGAAATCTGAGATGAACTAAATCGTTTAGTCCACCCACCTATCTTCTCTGCGTATCCTTGAAAGAATCTAACCTTGTCTGAGTTAGTATAACGCATACCTGCTTGGTAATCTGTGATGTCTGTGACTACACCTGGAGGTGCTGTGAGTTTTATTAATGGCATTTAGCCGTGCCCCTTCCCTACCTATTAGGTGTTGTTACTAACCAATTCTCCATCCACACTATCTTTTCTTTGATAATGGCAATGTCTTGTTGCATTTGTGTTACGGTATCTACTTTCTTTTCAACCGCATTAAGTCTTTCAGAAAACATTCCCCAAGACATAGCTATGGTAGCTGCCAGTACTATGTACGGTAATACAGTCTTGAGGTCTATTTTCATTTTTAGCTCTTAGGATTATCTGATTTAATGCCTTGTATTCTGGTTTTCCAAGCGTCCATATTATGATAAATTTCATCAAGTTGTTCGCCTATATCACCATACGCAGCTCTACGAGTTGCGTCTACAGTAGCATTTGACTCAGCAGTATTAGCAACAGTTTCATATGTCGCTAACTGGTCATCAGTAGGTTTAGCTACACCAGAGATATTCCACTCTTTAATGTATGCACCTTGACCATCATCCTGTAAAAGAACATCAGCTTGAAAGTCTACAGCATTTACACTGTTAGCTTTCAAATACTCTTTTACTTTTGTACTTAGTTGTGCCATTTGTTTACCCCTTTGGATTATCTGATTTAACTTTTGCTACTGCGTCTTTCCAAGTAGAAGTGCTATTAACACTATCCCAGTATTGCATATCTAACTGGTCTTGAATTGACGGATAAGCATCTGCTCTATCTCTTTGATACTTCTTGTTGTCATAGGCAGTTTGTAACTCAGCTTTCTTTGCTGATACTTGACTCCATGTAAAATCCTGTGTGTCTTTGTAGATGGCACTGCCATTCGCATCTGCACCAGAGATATATTTTACATTGGCTTCGTACTCAGTTTGATTGCTAGGTTCACCATTGACTACTACTTGAGCATTTGCATCAAGAGCTTTGATTGCACTTATTATATCTGTCATTGTTTTTCTCCTTTAATTTTCATTATGCTCCTACTTCCATTACAGTAATTGATGATGCTAATCTTGAATTATCATTAGAATTGTCATTATTATCTATATATCCACCATTTAAAGTTGCAATTACATTTCCGTTGTGTTTTGCATAAATTCTATAATTTATAGATGAAGTAGTATTTGGACTATCTAAATATTCAAGAGATACTGGAAATGACCAATAATTATTACTAGGCGATACTCTTTGAGTTACTCTTTCTCTGTTTCCAGCAGTATCTCCAATAAAAATTGTATCAGTTGTATCTCTGGAAATTCTAAACATTAAAGTAGTTCCGCTGTTCATACCCCAACCCATATTACAACTAATTAAAATTTTACTTGATGTAGCACTAGGAGTTATTGAAACATCTAATCCAGTTACTTGATTCCACCCACTTGCACTAAGACTAAATCTATCTGTTTTAGTACCTTGAACTGTTTGCAAAACTTTTCCTGTAGTTATACCACTAGGCAAAGCACTAACAGCAGAGATTGATTGATTGTTTAATTTAATTAGTGCCATTATGCTAATACCTCCATGACTGTAAGAACTGCTTTTTCATCTTCTACTACTCCTGAAGGTTGATTAATACGAGTAGTTGAGCTATTTCCTTCCGACCTTGCACGAAGTCCATAAGTAAGAGAACTTGTACTATTCGGTGAATCTAAAAATGATAAGCTAGATTGTGTCGATACATTATTAAATGCAGAAAGTCCCGCTTGACCACCAACAAGTCTCGTACTGTCTCTATAAAGAGATATTGAACCAAAGTAATTTCCAGTACCCTGAGTTTCTGAAATTCCAGTAAACATTACATAAATCTTACTTGAAGTTGCACTTGGTGTAATAGACACTGAACAACCAGTTACTGCTGTATCTGAAGTTGCTGTTGTTGTAAATTCATCTGTTTTTGCTACTGAAACTACTTGACCAATCTTACCACCACCAATCGTAGCACTACCACCTAGTGATACTGCACTACCATTAAGTGTAATTGAACTGTTAGCTAACTTAGCATTTGATACTGAGCCATCAACAAGTTGAGAAGTTCCTACTGAACCACTACCTACTGTCGTTAAGGTGATTGCTCTTTCTGCAAGAATAAAGTCTATAGAATCTGAAGAAGTTAATGCTGAATCAAATACAATCGTACTACCTGATACTGAATAAGAGCTTTGTGGTCGCTGAATGATTCCATTGAGGCTCACAGTGAGGCTCTCCGCACTACTGGGTACAAATGCAACACTATTTAATAATAGGTTATATGTAGCTGTAGCACTTGCTGTAATACTATCTAAGACTGCTCTGTCTGATAAGTTTGATATATCTCTACCTATGTATGCCATTAGCTACCTTCCTTTGGATATTTAGATTTGATAGCGTTTATTGCATCTATCCAAGTTGTAGTTCCATTAACTTGGTCATCAAACTGCATTTCAAATTGATTAAGTTTATCGTATTCTTTTTTTCTATCTCGTTGATATTGATTGTTATTATACTCTGTTGTTAGTTCAGCTATTTTATTATTTATTTCTTCATCAGTTGGTCTTGTAATATTTTCATCTAACCATTCTAAATTATTATCTCTAATAATATATTTTGCATTAGGTGTTAGTGCCTGTAATGCTTCATGTTTACCAATACTCATTTTATCCTTCTATCTCCAAAAGTGTTACTGTTGAAATACATTGTGAACCATTGTCATTAGATGACCTGTTCCAATAAATTGTTCCAGAATATCCAGATGCCTCAACATATCTTAATCTATACGAAACTTGAGAAGTAGTATTCGGTGAGTCCATATAACTAAAACTATATTCACCAACATTGTTAGAGCCAGAAATACCTATACTATCGTCAGGAGTTCCAAAAGCACCTTGCGAAGTTGTAGGGTGTCCAAGATAAGCACTGTCTAAATCTGGCATAATATTACTTGAGCCTCTTTGTATTTTTACACCACCATTTAAATTACTACTTCCAAAACCAAAATTGCAAATAAGCAATATTTTACTACTTGTAGCACTAGGAGTTATATTTATATTTTCCCATAAGTTACTTGAAGATGTAGCAACAGTTTTTGTTTTATTGTGGTAATACTGAGCCTGTAAAACTTTTCCACCACCAACACCACCTATAGTTCCAGTAAAAGTATAGTCAGCAGTAAGGTCTAGTTTAGTATTACCTACTGCATCATCAGCAATCTTAGCTGTACTAATAGCTGTATCAGCAATACTGTTTGTTATAATTTTAGTTATTGCCATTAGATCCCAAATGCCTCCTTAATTTCATCTACTGTTAATCCTAAGTCTTGGAGTTTTTGTTTAGCAGATGCTTTTTTATTTGTACTGTCTGTGATTGCTTGGTCATAGTCAGCTTGTAACTGTGCTAGTCCGTCAGTACATTCTTGTTCTGTGGGTTTTGTTTTAGAACTGTCGTGTATGATTAAATTTTCATAAACTTTGTTTTTTGCATCACTCCACCCAAACCATTGTCCTGTGTGTAAAGATACTAAATAATCTTCTATATGTTCTGGTCGCATTATGTATCTCCTAATCTAATAAATGTAAAATAAGTTTTATTTGCATCTGTATCACCAGCAATAGATATTGTTTCATGTGTAGTATATGCAAATCTTACTTTTACATTTGCAGTATCAGTCACATCAACCAATGTATCAATTAATGTAGATTGTTCAGGATAATTTGTCATAGTTCCTGTCATTGATGTTGAACCAAATGCACGATTATTATAAGTAGAATTATTCGTAGTTACTTCAATTTTGTTATAACAATAAGTCCATACATTATTATCAGATGTATATATTCCAAATCTAACTAAGTATATTCCTGTAGAGGGAAAAGTAAAAACACCAGAACTTTCCGTCATACCACTACCTAAAGTTCCTTGACCAGAACCATCTACTCTTTCTAAATTACTTGTTATGACTTGGGTACTTCCACTTGTTGCACTAAAGGTAGCTGATAATCTCCATTGATCTGCCATAGTAATACCATTAGCAGTAATGTCAGCTAACTTAGAAGTAGCAATAGAACCAGCTAACATAGCATTAGTTACTGATCCTGTAGCTGGAGCAATCGTTTCTACTGCTCTGCCTAAAAACACTGCATACATAGTATCTGAACTCGTAATTGCAGAGGATAGAGTTAGTGTTGTACCTGATACAGTATAAGC
>WLWG01002010.1_pt1 | contig 16535 bp, 15 predicted proteins | sample 6712871 | NCBI WGS metagenome assembly WLWG01 (sample SAMN12718693, study PRJNA515312) | sponge metagenome | isolation source: marine sponge | host: Mycale hentscheli | place: New Zealand: South Island, Marlborough, Capsize Point | collected 2003-05-01
AATATTTTTTATTCTTATATTTGGAATAAAACCAATATATAAAATAAAACTAGAATAAAACTATTTTTTTTTAATATTTTTTTTGTTTTATTCTCATATATTTAATGAATTTTTAAAATATTTATTATATATATATAATATATATAATATGGTTTATATTATTCCAGAACAATTTAATGAAAAATGGAATTTGATTATTTTATATATTGAAAAACTTAATACTTTAAAAATAAAATATAATCATAAAAAAGCTATATTTCCAAGATTATATAATTCTAAAAAAAAAGGAATTGAAAGTTCTTATGAAATTTATAATTTAATTAATTTTAATTTTATTTCAAAAAAATACTGGTTAGAAGAATTATGTTTTTGTTTAAAATATAAATTTCAAATTAAAAAAAATGAAAATGATAAAAAAATTTTGTATACAGATAGACAGGAGGTTAATGAAACATTATTTTTTAATTCTCACATTTTAATTTAATAATAATAAGTTAGAAAAAAATATTTATTATTATAAAAAAATATCTTATTTATATTAATATGACAAATAAAAAAGTTCAAAATAATCATATAGTCGGAATATCAAATAATATATTACGAAATATAGAATCAGATGGTGAAATAAACAATTCTTTATTAACTACAATAAGAAATAAAGAATTAAAAAATGATGGTAAATCACAAGCAAATTTATTATATGGTAGTTCAATTTGGGCTGATAGTAATCCAGAACCAGTTGAAGATAAATCAAGAAGAGATGGTTGGTTTTATCAAAATATTGAATTAAACGATAAAATGAATTTATATTTTTTTGATGGAAATCAAGAGACTTTTACTGTTGGAGATTTAAAATATTTATATTGTAAAATGATTATTGATAATTGGGGAAATAATGTTCGTAATTTACCATTCCTTCAAATTTACACTAAACCAACAGGAGTTAATGATATTTCTTTTTTTCATTCAAGAATATCGTATGAAATGACTGCAACTATTCCAAAAATTGGTATTGGTGAAGAATGTTATTTTTTTGGTAAAAATATACCACCAGATAATGAAAAATGGTTTTCAAATAGAAGTATACAAATGAAAGATAAAATTGTTTTAGGAGAAGGATCTGATAATGAGGAAATATTATTTATGGCTTTATCATCTGATAGCGGAGGTGATTTATTAGGTGTTAATATTTGTATTCAAGAATTAGGTTTTTCATTTGGTCAGAATAAAAGGAAATTAAAATTAATTGGTTTTATAAATGATGATATTATTCACCATAAAAGAATATTAAAAGATTATTTATTAAATCCAACTCAATCTATTCTTACTGCATCTTGTAAATTAGATACTCTTCACGGAAATATTTCTTGGTGGGTTCAATCAAGTGGTATTATTACTTCAAATCATATTGGAGTTGAAATTTTAGTTTCTCACGATGATATATTATATGAAACATTAGCATTAAATTCAAAATTTGTTGATAGTGAAGTTGGAATATATTCAGTATATGGAAATATGCTTGATTTTAAACCAAGTTATATTAGATTAAGAATAACAAATAATGATAATATAACACCAGATAATTTTAATGTATATTTGAGTTTTTAAAAGTTTTTATTAAGTTTTATTTTAGTTTTATTATGTAAAAATTAATATATTATATTATATTATAATGTCATTTATTGAAGAATTAAAAGATAAAATAAAAGAAAAAAGAAAAATTAAAGAGTCTAGTTTAAAATCTTATATATTCAATATTAATAAATTACATAAATTAATGTTTGATAAAAAAGTTGAAAATCTTGATTTTCTTGAAAATAAAGATAAAGTAATGAAAACATTAGAAAATAAAAAATTATCTACAAGAAAAAGTTATTTAGCTTCTATTGTTGTTTCTTTAATGGCTATGAATGAAGATGATGAATTAATTAAATATTATAGGGATGAAATGGAAGAGTTAGCTAAAAAATTCAATGATGAAATGTCAACACAAAGAAAATCAGAAACACAAAGTGAAAATTGGGTAAGTCTTGATAAATTAAAAAAAGTAATGAGAAAATATAGGAATGAATTAGTTGAAAAAAAGATTTTTCATAAAGAACCAGATTCATTAAATAACAAAGAATTTGATTTACTACAGAAATACGTTGTAGCAAGTTTATATGTAATTGATGACTCCAATCCACCATTAAGAAATAATTATTCAATGAAAATTATAAAAGAAAAAGATTATGAAAAATTAAGTGAAGAAGATAAGAAAAAAGAAAATTATTTAATTAATAAAAGTAGAAACACAAAAATATTTTCATTAGGAGATTATAAAACTAGTGGAAAATATGGAATTAAATTAATAGATATAGGTAAAAAATTAAATAGTGTATTAAATATTTGGTTAAAATTTAATAAATCGGATAATTTACTTTTGAATTCAAAAAAAGAACGTATGTCTTCAAATGCTTTAACAAAATACTTAAATAAGGTATTTTCTCCAAGTGGTAAGAGTAATATTAGTAGTTCGATGATACGACATATTTATATTACTGAAAAATTTCCTCCACAATTGGCTGAAAAAGAAGAAATTGCTGATAAAATGGCACATTCAGTTGAGGAACAAACGAAATATTCTAAAAAATAAGTTTTTTTGAGATATTTTATTTTTTTATTAATATTTTGAGTTTTTTATTTTAGTTGTATGGGGATTTCTTTATAATCGTATTGAGAGACCAAAAGTGGCATTTACTATTATATATATGTTGTTGCCACTTTTGGTTTCTAACTTAGAAATAACAAAAAACCCACTCATTACTCTTTAAAATTTATAAAAAATAAGTTTTTTTGAGATATTTTATTTTTTTATTTTTTTTATAATTAAAATGTTAATATAATATATAAAAATGTCAGACTGGATTAATTACGTTAAAAAAGTTAGTAAAGAAAAAGGTATTTCTTATAAAGAAGCTATGAAAGTAGCTAAAAGTACTTATAAACCAAAAAAATCAAAATAAATTAATTATTTAATAAAATAATTATATATTATTATAATATAATAATGAGTAAAGGATTAACTGATTTACAAAACACTATACAATCTTATGGAAGCAGTGCTGATGCTTTAAATAATTTTGTGCAAAATTATGACAGTAGTTTTTTTTCAGATTGGAGGGAAAAAGTTGCTTTGAAATCGCAAAAATTAGAAAGTGCCCGTAAAATAGGGGCAGATACAGGTGTGGCTTATTTGGCAGGTTCTACTATAAAATCTACAGCTAAAAAATTATTTGGTAAACCACAAAATGAAGAAACACAAGAAGAACCAGAAGCTGAACCAGAAGCTCAACCAGAAAATGAAGCCCCAGAAGTTCCCGATGAACCAGAAGAAGAAAGATTACCCACTATGGAAGACGAATTTGCCGGAGATGCTGAAGACGAGGATGTTTTTCAGGGAGTTCAACAAGCTATAAGACCAGCAGCTACAGAAGCAGTTGAAGAAACAGGAACAGGAATTGGTGAAGCTTTAAGTGATGTTGGAAGTTCTGTTTTAGGCGGTTTGGGTGTTGCTAGTGAAGCTCTTGGACCACTTGGTATTTTAACAGGAATAGGTATAGGATTATATGAATTATTTAAACACCCAACAAAAGAACCACAAGCTCCTCAATTAAATGTAGCTAGTAGTAAAGGGGAAATGGTTTTACCTTCATATGATAGTGTTATTGATACTCCAGCAAGTTCATCCGCTTTTTAATTATTTTTAATTTATATTTTTTTATTGTTTTTAATTAAAAAAAAAATATTGTTATAATATAAAAATGTATAAAGCAAATCAAGAAAATACTTTTGTTCCTACTAAGACTATATCAATCAAACCAGAGGCACAAGTTAACTATAATCCAAAAAATCAAAATCAAGTTAGATTTTTAATCCCTCAATATATAGGTTTTTGTGATCCTAGGCAGACAACGATGAAATATAAACTTCAAATGTCAGGAAGAGGACACGTAAAACCAGATTTTAGAAGTGGTGTTCACAGTTTGTGGCGAGATATTCGTGTTAGAGATGGAATGGGAAGCACAGAGCTCGAAATGCTGCAAGATTATAATGTTTTTACATCTCAATGGTGGGAATATACAAATAATGAAAGTATTAACCATAAAAGAGATTTATTTGAGGGTCGTTCTGCTAATCAAGATATTAATAATCAATTATATTTTGGTCCTTCTAATAATTGGAGTACTGCTGAGGTAGCTACTACTTTTGAAAGAAAAACCCTTGAAATTAATCAACCAGTTTATAGTGGTATTCTTGGAGGTAATAAAGTTTTTCCTGTTGTAGCAACTAAAGGATTAAGATGTGAAATGACACTTGACAATTTTCAAAGAAGTTGTGTAAATAATTCAAATTTAGGTGAAGATGTAGCTACTTGGGTTCAAAATAAAAATGCTATTTTAGGAGCTTCAGGAGCAGATGCCCAGGCAAAACAAGAAAAAACTACAATTGATGATGAATTTAGTGTTATTATTAGAAGAGGGGTTGATAATGTAGACCCAGCCGGTGGAAATAGAGGTATTAACCGAAATGCTACACCTACTAACAACAACCCTTTTGATATTGGCGACCCACTTTATATTAGATTGGCTGATAATACTGGAGAACAATTACTTGGTATTATTACTAAATTTACATCTGATGTTGATGGTGATTGTGAAATTAAATATATTCCAGCAAGAACAAATGGTACTCCTTTAGGAACTGATTTCCCAGCTGGTTCAAGAGTTTATTACAAAACAACAGACCGAATAAATGGAAAAACTGTTGCTAATGTCCCACCAACGCAAATTTCACAAGCTGCACAATTTCAATCTTATGAAATATCAGATTTAGAGATGTTATTATTACAAGTTCAACCCCCTCAAGGATATGTTGAAGGAATGATGAAACAAATTTCAAGTGATAAAGGTTTATCAATGGATTATAAAACTAATCAACTTTATAGATTTAATCTTAATACTCTCAATGGTTTAACTAATCAACTTATTCCAGCCACACAAACAAGAGCTTATTCATTATTTTCTGTTCCTCTTTCTCAAAACGACCAATTAGATGTTAGACAATCAGCTTTCCAAGGTGCTATTGATGGTTCACAAAATTATCAATACGTACATGGTGGTTCATTAATTCCTGACCGTCCAATTGATTTAGTTAGATATACTCAAAACCCCGCAAGAACTGATGCTTTACATTTAGTTGAAATTGAAAAAGCATTGACAAATGCTGATTATCCAGTTAGAAACCTTTTAAGAGTTCCATCTAAATTTTTAATTGGTAGATCTTTTTCAAAATACGGACAAGTGTATAATCTCGCAGATGAAAGTTTAAGTCTTCGTGTTGAGTATCAAACAGCTACAAAACAAAAACTATTCGAACACTTTGTTTGTTATTTGAAACGTGTAAATATTTCTTCAAATGGAGTTCAAACTATGAGTTAATATTATATTATATTGTTCTTATTATTTATGATATAATTTGCTGTTATTTTATGATTTAAATTTATTAAATTGTGATTATCATCAATTATTTTTTTTTATAAAAAAAGTTTTTTTGTTTTTTTTTGATTTTAAATTTATTATTTTTATTAATTAAAATTATTTTTTAAAAAAAAATATATATTATTATATTAAAAAGATGTCAATCGTAGAAGTTGAAAGAGTTGAAATTATGCCTTTAAATAGCCCTGCTAATAATAGCTATTCATTCAAACAAGGTTTTCCCATAATTCAATTTATGATTCCTAATCAAAGCAAGTTTCTTGTTGGTAGTTCAGTAAGATTAAATGGAACACTAAGAATGTGTATGCCTACCAGTACAGAACAAGCTCCTGTTTTAGTTGATAATAATAATAATAAAGGAGGTGGAGACCCTAATAAAAACGGGTGTTTATCAAGTCGTGTTGGTTTACCATCAACTATAGAGCAAATTACTTTGAGTTCGATGACTAACCAGACATTAGAAGTAGTAAGAAGTTATGGAAGATATTTAGCATCAGTACAAAGTATTACCCATTCTCAAGATGATTTAGATACAAATGTCCAGATTGAATCATTAACTGCATCAAGAAAAATGAACGGTGCTTTTCTTGTAAATAATGATGCCTCTTTTTCATTTCCACTTAGATCTGGTCTTTTAAGTGGTGGGAACGAAATTCCTCTTGGAACTAACGGTTTGAGAGGTATGATGGTGGAATTGCGACTTGCCCCCGATTCTCAAGTATTTTCTGGTTATAATCTTGTTGATGGAACCGTTAAAAATGATAGTGGAACAGGTACAGGTATGTTTTACGAATTAAGAAATGTTTCATTATCCTATAATTTACTTGTTCCAGATTCAGATACAGCTCAAAAAATGAGTGTTCCTGCTACTGGTTCTATGACATATAACAGTGTTTCACATTTATATTCTGTTCTTAATTCTTCAGATCAAACACAAAATTTTAATTTAGGAACAGGAAAAACATTAAGTGTATTTCATAATTTCCTACCAACTCCACATCTTAATAATTATAATGAAGATTCTTTTGCTACTCCAAGATTAAAAAATGTAAATGCTGGTGTTTATGATACTGAAGCTTCAGTTAAACGTGTTAGTTTCCTTAAAGGTGGCATTCTTTCACCAGTTGAAAATACAATTGATGTTGAAACAGCTTCAAACAATGATAGACCAAGAAGTGAAATGGAAGTTAATTTTATTAATTCAATTAAACCATATTCTCAATTTAATCATTCACTTATATCACCAAATACACAGAACCAAATTTCTACAGATGTATCTCCTTTAACTGGTTCAGATTTAATTCAAACAGGAGGACAAAATCGACAACAAGCAGATAATGATGAAGTATTTGGAATTGGTGTTAGTGAAGACCCTTACAAAGTTGGTGTTGATTTCAAAAACACCAATTATGGCCTACGAATTGTTTCAGAATTAGATGGACAATCCCCAAACAGTATTTTCTCATATGTTCTTGCTCAAAATACATTAGCTTATTCCCCACAAGGTATTTCTGTAGTTTCTTAAAAATTATTTTTTTTTGTTTTTTTTTCTAATTATTAAATTTAATTATTAATTATTTATTTTTAAAAAAAATATATATTATTATATTAAAAAGATGTCTAATTCATTACCAAGTGTTTTAAATGTTGCCCCTATGGCTACAGTTGAAAATATGAATATTGAAACAAATCAATTAGATCCGGTTGTTATTAACCAGACTTTCGCCCGTTTTGTGTTAGAACGTAAGGGAATTCTTGATGTTGGTAGTACTTTCACTTTCTCAGTCCATCCAACAGACCCCGCTGGAAATGATGCTTGTTTTTTACCAGTGAAAAGTGGTATACATTCATTAATAAAAAAGGCAGTACTAAAAGTTGGGACTAAAGTTCTTGCTACTACTGATGATTATGCCTATTATCAAACAATGAAACGGGCATTTAAAACCAACGAAGAAAAATCACAGAAAGACTTAGTTAAAGTTGGCAGTTGTGATGGTATGGAACCTAACAACCAAGGAACAGGATTTTACCAAATGAAATCTGTTGTATATTCAACAGCTGGTACTGGTTTAATTGACCCATCAGTGAGACTTACAACAAGTGAAACAGAATGCCCTATTTTTTCAATCAAATTGTCCGAATTATTCCCAATGATGAGAAATATTCAATTACCATTATATCTTTTAGCTGAAAATGTAAGTGTTGAATTAAGTTTTACACAACAACCAACAGGAAGTACTGGTAAAATTGCTTTATTTAATAATGGATATGCTGGAGGAACTGGAATGAAAGTAGGGACAGAAAATTGCAAGTTTTTGGCTGATTATCTTACTTATACAAATGAAAAAATGGACCAAACAGCAAGACTTGTTATGAGTCAAACAGGTTTATCAATGCCATATGAAGATATTCAATTAACAAGTTCTAATATTCCACCAGTCCAACCAGCTCCAGTAGGAACTAATGTTGTAGCTCAACAAGTCAATCGCGATTTGGGTTTATCAGGTAGAAATGTCAGAAGTATTTTAGTACACGACCATAAAACAGGCCATAATCCATTAGTTGGTGTATATTCAGCCGATGCCTACAATAAACCAGATAGCTATAATTGGAGAATTAATGATAAATTAGTTTATTCAAGAGATGTTGTATCTGAATCTAGAAAAGCAAACCAACTTTCCGATGTTTTCTCAACTAATATTAATTGTCTCAATGTTGAATATAGCTTTGATTTATTAACAGATAAACTCCAACCACATCAACCAAAAAATCAAAATTTAGTTATTAATAATACAACTCAAGGAGTAGACCAACAAGAAGTTCAAGGAAGCTGTCATTTTGAAGGTGTTGATTTGTCTGTATCGCCTTTAAATATTCCAGGAGCTGGTATGAAAATAGGTCAAAAACCAGTAGAACATTTAAGAACAATTTACAGAACATCAACTGCTGGGCAAAATGATGCCCGTGAATTAAGATATTTTTCAACAGTAGAAAGGCTTATGACAATTAAGAACGGAGCTGTTTTTGTATCAGCTTAGATAAATTAATTGGAAAATTATTTAAAAATTATTTAAAATTATTTATTACTAGATTATAATATATTAAATTTCTGTTTGTTTAATTATTTCTGAAAAAGATTCTCTTTTTAATATTTTCATTAAATTAATTAATTCATTTTTTGAATCATGTAATTTTTCAACTCTTTCATTATCATTTATTTGACATTTTGATTTACAAGTAAATCTTTTACAACAGCTTAATAATCCTTTTTTTGTTTTTTTTAATATATGTTCTGATAATATTTCTTCTAGAATAAATTCCATCTTTTTAATCTATTTAGATTTTTTATTTATTAATATATTATTATATTATTATATAATGAAAGGTGTTAAGATTGGTAAATATACTTATTTTAAAAGTAATAAAAAAGGTAAGAAATTAATGACAACTATAAAGGTAAATGGTAAAGATAAAATAATACATTTTGGTAATACATCTTATGAACATTATAAAGATAAAACAGGTATTTGGAAAAAATTGGATCATAATGACGAAGAAAGAAAGAAATATTATTTATTAAGAAGTAGTGGCATAAAAAATAAACAGGGCCAATTAACTAAAAATTTAGTGTATTCACCAAATTATCATAGTAGGAAAATTTTGTGGGCAGCTTAAATAATTTTTTTATTATTTTTCATAAATCAAACAATTATATAGAAATAAAATGTTCTATAAAAAATATTTTCTAATATTATATTAAAACATGGATGACGATTTAAGCATACTAGCAATAAAAGAAGAAGGCAATGAAAATAAACTAAAAAAAAAATTACACCCAAATTTACCTGATATTAGTACCGGTCAAGTAGGGATATTAATCTCACCCGTTAAAACCGGTAAAAGCACTATAATAAGTAATTTATTATTAAATCCCAACTTTTATAAAGACCAATTTGATTTAGTTTATATTATAAGTAATACAATAAACAATGACAGAACAAGTCGTTTTTTAAAAGAGGAATTCCCAGAAACAATATATGATGATTTAAGTAGGATTGACGAAATTATTGATAATATTATTAAATATCAAGATTCCTTTCCAAGAGGTGAAAAACCTTTTATTGCTGTTATATTAGATGATTTTCTTGGTATAAAAAAATCTGCAAAAATAAATTATTTATCAACAAGAGCAAGACACTATAATATTGGTCTTTTATTATTTGCTTCTCAAGTATTTCGTGGTTTAGAAGTACCCATTAGACAAAACGCAACATTTGTAGCAATAGGTTCACCAAATCCTAATGAAAAGGAATTAAATAAAATGGCAGACGAATATTCAGATATTCTCGGTGGAAGAGAAAACTTTTTTAAATTATATAAACAAGCTACACCAAATAAATACGATTTTATGTATATTGATATTCAATCTAATCCAACAAAAGTATATTCTAAATTTGATAAATTAATTTACGAACATCATGATAAATCTAGTGGAATGAATTAATATATTTATTCCAATTTTTAATTAAAAATAGAATTTAACATTTCTATAAAAATAATTTCTAATATTAAATTAAAAAATGGATACTAATTTACCAAACCTTGATATTGTTGAAGATATTAAAGAAATAATGAATGATGATGTTCCTGATATAAAAGAAGTAGAAAATAATGATATTTTAAATGAAAATCAAGAATTAGAAGATAATTCGCCATTTGTTAAACCAAAAAAGGAAAAAAGAGAATTATCAGATAAACAAAAATCACACCTAGAAAAAATAAGAGTTTTAGCTGTTGAAAAAAAGAACGCAAAAAGTAAAGCTAAAAAGGAAGCTATGGATATTATAAATAAAGAACATAAGGCTAAAAGTTATAAATCAAAAGAACAATTAAAATTAGAAAAAGAAGAAAGAAAACTAGAAAGAGAAGAGAAAAAACTTGCTAAACAAAAATATAAAGAAAAAACAATTAAAATTAATGATGAAATAAAGGAAAATGATTTAACTAAAACATCAGATGATTTTATTCCAATACATAAAGAAGAAAAAAAACAGGAAAAAATAAATAATGATATTTCATCTTTTTCTAATTTCATGAATAATATGGAAAATTATCTTAAATTAAGAGATGATTTTGAAAGGAAAAAACAACCTATTAAAAAACAAGAAGATAAACAAAAAAAAACTAAAAAAGAAGAAATTAAACCACAAGCTATTAAACAACAACCTATTAATTTAATTACAACACCAGATAATCCATATATTAATTATTTTGGTTAATTTTTTAAAGTTTTAAAATTATATATCTTATTATATTAAATATATTAATAATGTCTGAAACAATAATTATAGAATCTAATAGGGAAATTGCTTATAAAGATGAATTAAAATCATTAAAAATTGCAAAAATTAATGAAGGTATTCCTGATTTCCCAAATAATAAGTGGAGAACACAAATACAAAGTGGTATATCCCTAGAAGTTGGAGACCAAATACAGATAGAAGCAACGATGATCCAACAGAAAGGATCTCCAGAAGAAACGATTGAAATAAGTGCTGATAAAAATATTAAAAACTCATTTGGTTTTTTAGATAATAAAGCAGTTCTTGAATTTCAATATTATATTACAAATCGACAACAATTTAATTGTCCTTTACCGTTAATTGATACACAAATTAACAATCAAGTAGGTTCTGAATCAACACCAGATTATGGTTTAATTGATGTTTCAACATTTGATAATTTTGTTAAAGCTTATCCTTACAGAGGTATAGAAGGAATGTATAAAGATGTTAATGGAATTTATCAACAAGTTGATAGTGGAGGTGTATTTAGTAGACCTCCCCAACCAATAGATGATTCATCACCAATAAGATTTTATTTATTAAATTCAGATGGAAAATTTAAATCATTTGAAACTATTGATAATTCAGTTATTCAGCCAGATTATACAATATCTACTGTAAATTTAGAAATACAAGAAGGTTTTCAAACACCTGAAAATATAGCTCAAAAAATAACAGAACAATTTCATGAAAGAGATGGAACAAGTGAAGGATGGCAAAATAATTTTGTTGAACCTTTACAATTCAATTTAGTAGGTAATAATATAATTGCTTCAAGTATTCCTTTAATTAGTGATAAAACATATAGGTCAATTTCAACATCAACGGGTGATTTATTACGTGGTAGACTAGAAGGTCAGTGGGCTACTAAATTTTCAGGTGAAAGTGGTTCAGAAGGTGATAATTACACTACTCAACAAGGATTAAATTTTTTGTATAAAAATTTATTATGTGGTAATCCAGAACAATTTATAGCTACAACTAAATTTATGAATTTAAGAGTTAATTTTACAAATGGGAATAATGTATTTGAGGATTTTTCAACTGGTGGTATTTATACTGGACACACTAATATAATAAATAATATCGGACAATATGGTTGTAATTTATGTTTATTAGACCAATTAGATTTTAATGATACAACTATTACTTATATATACCCAACTGATAGATTAACAACTTCCTCTGTATTTATGGATTTTCTTGATATAAACGAAAATGAATTAATCGTATCAAATGCTTTATATAATCCACATTGTATTGAAATTTTAGCTGATAGTTTAATAAAATTATCAACCGCAAATGAAGGATTTACTCCATCAACACAAATGAATCAAGAAAATAAATATGAATATTATAGCTCAAAATTTAAATTTGGAAGAAGTGATGATTTAAATAGTTTAGGAGCAAATTCAACAAAAATTCATTTACCTTGTCCGTTTGTAATAAAAACAAATCCTGTTTCTGTTCCGAAAAGTTATCAAACAATTCCAAGTGGTAAATGTTATGTAGGTTTCGCATTTAATGGGAATTATGATGCCCAACATAGTGTTAGAATTAAAACATATTATAATGATAAATTAAATCAACATCATCCACAAAAAATTAATTTTACTTTTCCATCTCAATCAAAATTTAGTTTAAAAAATACAAAAGGACAATATTTCCAACAAGATTTTTCAAAAGATAATAATTGTGCTATTATTCCTGTATTTTATAAAGAAACACATTTACCTAATGAAAATTTGCGTGATGTTCCTTTTTGTGCCTTTATTAATATTGATAGGATAAGATATGATGGAGATAATCCAATCCAAATACCAGCACCAATAGAGGGTGAATTTTTTGGTTTATCACCTTCTTGTTATGATAATTTACTTTCAAAAGTTGTATCAACACAAAAAACAACTAATGGACAAGGAACATATCCAGACCATACAGAAGTAAACACAAGACCATATTCTTATGCTTCTTATTGTATGATTGGGGCGGATAATCCATCTTTAAAATTTGATGATAATTCAAGTAGAATGTCATTGTCAAATTTTCATACAGCTGTAAGAGCTGGAAATGGTATTTTTCAAGAGGTATTAGATAAAGCAAACGACCAAGCCAGTATTGAATCAATGTGTGTTAATTCAACAGATTCTGCTATTTGTGGAACATCTAATTTAAATGCTATTATACCATATGGTAATATAATTCAAACAAATTTCCCTTTTCCTGTTATTAGTTCTCAATCTGGAATAGCTTTATCAAATATTTATTATACAGATATTGATGGAAATTATATAAAATTAGATACAAATATTCCACAACAATTTTCTGATACATTATTTGATAAATTAGGTTTTATTTGTGAGCAATTATTACCTTTTGAAGGAAAAAGACAAAATCAATTTAATAGATCTAATTATAATAAATATATAGGAAATAATGTTGAAATGAGTGATAAATTGATAAATATGGTTAAACCATTTACTACTAATGCTTATATAAGTGGTGCTGACCAGATATCAATTGTAAAAAATGCAGCTCAACAACAAATGGAAAATTTAGGAACAACCTCATTATATAAAAGTACTTATATAAACGCAGAAAGTGATGAATTAATTGCACAGAATTTAGCTAGTAAATTAGATTATCCTTATTTAGTTGTATATTCAGATATTGTAAGAAATACAAAATTTTATGGTGGTAAAAACGGTCAACAAAAAGTGCCTGCTATGGCTTATTTATCAAGAAATTATTCAACAGGAGACTATTTTTATACTTTCTCAACTGGTTGGAATTACACGATTGATAATCCATATATATTAACTGATTTTTCAACTGAAATAATGCTTCCTGATGGTTCTCCTGCTCCAATAAATAAGGATTCCAGTGTTATATATAAGATTACTAAACCAATGAATATAACTTCACCTCAAGAGATAATTGATAATGAAAAAGAAAATAAACAAAAAACTAAAAATTAAATTAAATATTTATTATTTTTTACTTTTTTTTACTTTTTTTTACCTTTTTTTTAAAATCTAAAAATATTTGTTCTGGTTTATTTTTATTAGGTTTTTCTTTTTTTTCAACTTCTTTTCTTATTCTTTCATGTAATTTATTTAAATTAATTCCTTCTTCAATATCCTTTAATTCATAATTTTCCATTTTTTTATTATATATTTATATATTTTTTTGAAATAAAATATCTATTAATATGTTAAATATGAGTTTATTAACATTACAATCAAATGATAATCCAAGTATAATTAGAAATAATTTCAAAGATGGAATTGAATTAAGAAAAGGGACACAAGTGGGATTAGTTAGTTTATCAATCAATAAGATAGCTGTTTTTGAAATAATACAAGGAAAAAATGATACTTTCACTTGGAGAATTGGTGAAAGAACTTCATATAATCAACATATTGTTGTTGTTCCAGAGGGAGAATATACTGGAGAAGGTTTAGCTAATATTTTAGTTGAAAAATTAAATGAATCAACAGTATTAGGAAATTTTAAAGGAGCTTGGACGTGTACGTTTGACGAAACAGGTTTTAATAATGATGGTTCTTTTACAATTGATTATGGACAAAATGAAACTCCAACATTTAATGAAAATACTATGACTGTGTATGAAGGGGGGACTACTATAACTAACAATTCCTCAACTAAAATAACTATAACTGGACAGCCTCTAACAAACAATTTTAGGTCAAGGGCAAATGGCTCTAATATTATTACAGCCAATAAAGGAATTTTTCCAAATAATGGTGAGGCTATATTCCAAATAAAACCTATTGAATCTTACCCTTTGGAACAGTGGATTGATAGATTTATAAATATAGGAGGTAATTTTAATATAAATGTGGGAGGTATTATTAGAGATTTTAATATTACCGAAACTTTACCGGGTAGCATACCAGCTAATAATGGATGGGATTTTGAAATGAATTTCACAAACGGAGACCCTGTTGAATATTTGGTTTTAGCTTCAGATGACGAAGGAAGTTTTGGTTTATCAAGCGATGGTACACTTGATGCTGAAGACCCCGATAATTGGGATGATAATTTACTTTATAATGAAACAAATGGACTTTTACAAGATATTACAGCTGGAGGTAGATATCTCACAACTGGCCCTAATATTGGTATAAAATTAAGTGCTGACCCTCTAAATAGTAGTTTAAATGTTGATAAAACCGGTGATGGATATGGAAATTGCAAGTTTGGATATGTTAGGAATCAATTATATAATGGAAGGAATGATTACTCGGGAGATGTCAACGCCAAGATTCTAGCAACCCAAAACGAGGGATTTGACTTAATGTTTGAAGTAAAGGACAATGCCGATTTTGATGGCATTTTAGTCAATTTATCGCAAATGATTAAAGGCGCGACACCGTTTCCTAATCCAGGTTGGCGAAGTGGTTCAAAATCGGTTTTCCAACAATATACACCGACTACATGGGACACAATCCCAGGGACTATAACACCACCACAATGGACCAATTTTAACTACGGTGTAGACCATATTCAAGTTAAATATCAGATTTCAAAAATTCAAACAGTAAGAATATTTATTTTACACGATACTGGAGGCGATGAGAATTTCATAGAACAAGTGTTAATAGCCGAAAGCGGAAAAACAACATCTTTTACAAAAAATATAGTTGAAGATTTCTTTCCATTGCGACCATGTTTTACAATGATAAATGGGGGGCGTTATGATACTAAAAAGGTATTTGTAGGTGGAAAATACGACAGCCAAGAAAATGTTCCTCCTGTTAGTTTTCAATATACAGAACAAGCAGATGTTGATTTACCTTTAGAATTAGAAGTCGGGATACCAACGAATGCCGTAAAATTAAGTGCCTTGTTTATATGGGGGCCTATTTTACAGAGTGATTTAGTTAGTAATAAAGGCACATTTCCAGACCAAGATATAACACCGAATACAATGCTTACAAATACAATTGCTTCACTAATTGGATTCAATCGGTTTAATATTTATCCCGAGGGGTTAGTAAGCAACGCTACATCATCTCAACAAGCCCCAACAATCATAATTAGAGAACCCAATTTATTACTTGAATTAGTGGATTTTAACATAAAAGGGTATAATGGTGCTACAGGAGATAGAGGGAAAATTATTGCCTCAATACCAGCTGAAGAATTGAATACAAATACTAGAACTGGAACACTAAATTATTTTAGTCAATATCCAATTATGATTGATTTAAATTTGGTTCATGATATAACAATATATGATTTAAATGCTGTTATTAGAAGACCCAACGGTAAAATAGCTGATGATTTACTTCCTTCAACATCAATGACTTTGTTATTTAAAGAAGGAGAAGAATCTAAACAAAAAAGAATGATGAAAGAACAAATAGAATTAATAGCTTCAACGATGTCAAATATGAATCAAATAAAAACTGATTCAGTTGGGATGGGATTTCCTAAATTATAAAAAAATGTAAAATACAAAAAAACTAATTATTATTTATTATTATTCTTTTATTTTCTTATCAAAAAATATTAAACTATATCTATTATTTATATTCCCTTGTGTATTTCCATGAACGTAATCCTTCAAATTAAAAATAAGTATATCATTATCTTTATTATTTATTAATAAATTTAATTCTGG
>WLWG01002012.1_pt1 | contig 16528 bp, 15 predicted proteins | sample 6712871 | NCBI WGS metagenome assembly WLWG01 (sample SAMN12718693, study PRJNA515312) | sponge metagenome | isolation source: marine sponge | host: Mycale hentscheli | place: New Zealand: South Island, Marlborough, Capsize Point | collected 2003-05-01
GATGATAGTGTGTATTGGCCATTTCTGCCCCCCTCCGTAAAATAATTGCCAAAATCTGCCCCCGCCCGAAAAATTCCACAAAAAAAAAAAATTTTCTATATACTTTTTAAAAATTCCACAATACCCCTTCCACCAAAACAAAACCACCATTTCCCCTCCCTTTTCACTTTATAGACTAAAACGCCCGATTTTCTTTAAATTGGCGTTTTCGGCGTTTCCTTTCTTTGGTATTAAATTTAATATATATATATTTTAGGGTTAAGAAATATTATATATAGTTATAATAAAAAGATAATAATAAAAACATAATGAGCAGAATTTGTAAAGATTGTAACATTGATAAAGAATTGTGCTTTTTCGAATTCACAAACAAAACAAAAAATTTATATAGAAGAGTTTGCAAAAAATGCAGAGTAATTAAAAGAAAAGGATATATGAAAAATTACTACATATCAAAGAAGGTTGTTAAAGATAAACCACAAAAAATAAATAAAGTATAAAAAATTTATTTAGGGTTAATTATTTTAATTAATGGGTTAAAAAAATATTATATATATTATTATTATAAATATCTATAGTAAGATGCCAAAGATTAATAAACTCAAGAAATTGAAAGTAGGATATATCAGAGCAAATAAAGTGTATAATACAACTTCAAAAGCTCAAATTAAAATAGGCGGTAAAACGTACAATAAACTTATAGAAAAACGCGAGACAATACCTAGAGAACGTTTCACATCTTCCAGATACAGAAACCAAACCAAAGCCTTAAAAACAACTGTTCCTCAATTTTATAATAAACCAGATTTCGAGAAAACTGCAAGACTGGTAAGAAGAAAATATAAATTTAATGAGAATGACTCTAAGTTAGTTTATAATGTTTTAAAAGACATTCAAGAAAGTAAGGGCGATCAATATATTAAATTTACTTTAAATGATAATACTAAAAAGTATCTACCCCTTAATGATAAAACTATTAGAAGTTTAACAAAAACATTAACTGAGGGTTATTTTGCAGAGAACGTTTATAATTCTGGTTCTGATGCTATTAATCAAATCTTAACATCTGGAATCAAGAATATTGATTATGGACTTTTATTGCCTAAAAATCTTTTTAAATCTGGTTCTTTTTTCAGGTATCTTAACACAACTAATATTAATTTAGAGAAATATCAAATCATCAGTGAAACATCTGATATTAAGTTATTAGATGAACATTGTTTGATTCATGCTTTAAAACAATATGACATTCAACAAGAACTATTAAATAGAATAAAAACAACCTTTGAGGAGGGGTCATATTTTCCTAAGAAGAATCTATTGGAAGTTTCTGATATCATAGAAAAGAATATCAATTTAGTATGGTTTGATAAGAACGGCAAAAAAAGAAATCAATTATATAATAAAAAATTTGATGACACTTTAGAGATTGCTTTATATCAAGAACATTATTTTATTAATGATATTACAGATTATACACCATACAGTTCATTACATTATGACGAATTAAAAGATGTAAAAGACTTTAACAAAATATTTAGAAAAGACGGTAAAAAATACAAAAGAAACAATAAATTAAAAGTTGATAGTATAACATTAATTAAGAATCTTTTTGATACTAATAATTTTATCAAAGACCATCACAAAATCAAATCAACAAACAAATATCAAAGAATCAAAGACAAAGAAGAAACATTAGAATTAATCGAACAAGAGCAACAATTATATGAATACAAACCAAAAGAAGAACAAACGGATGAAAAAAAAAGAATTATATTTTATGCTGATATTGAAACGGACGTAAACGGCGATACACATAAACCAATCTTAATGAGATTTACTAAAACGGGTGATGAATTAGATCATGGATATACATATGAAAGAAAAGAAACAGATGATGACAAAGATTTATATTGTAGGTTTATGAATTCTATGAATAGACAGAGTAAAGGATATAAAAATGTCATTGTTTATTTTCACAATTTAAAATATGATTATACAACATTAAGACATCTTATATATCATATGGGGGCGCCTTGTGAAAAAGACAATCAGTTATATAATGTTAATATTAAGTTTGGGGGTAGAAATTATCAATTTAGAGATAGTTTAAAACTTGCACCTATGAAATTATCAGAGTTTCAAAAATCATTTGGTTTAGATTCTGATTTAAATAAAAAAGAGGCGATAGCATATGATTATTACACTATATATAATATATGTGATACTCGTGGATATGTTGAAGATTATGAACATTATTTATCAGAAGATAACAAAAAAATATTTAGACAGAGTTTGGAAGATAACTATGAATTTAGATATCGTAAAGAAGAAGAAACAGGAAAAATGATATTCGACCCTAAAGAATATTATAAATATTATCTTAAATATGATACATTTATTTTAATGAAAGGTATGGAAAAATTCGAACAGATTATAAATGATATTGTTAATGAACTTAATAAAAAATATAACACTAATCATTATATTAATTTATATGATTTTTTAACTATCTCAAGTTTAACAAATGCTATTATGGGTGCTTTTGGTTCATATGATGATGTATATGAAATGACAGGAAATCTCAGAGAGTTTTGCGGTAATTTTGTAACCGGCGGACGTGTACAAGTTAATAAGAAATACAACAAAAAAGTTATTAAACAAAAGATAGCAGACTATGACGGCGTGAGTTTATATCCATCAGCAATAAAGAGAATGTGTGATGAACAAGGATTACCAAAAGGTAAAGCAAAACAAATTGACAGCAAAGATAAAAAAGTATTAGATGGTTATGATTATTATATGGTAAAAATCAAAATAACTAATATTAACAAATATCAACAATTGCCAATGGTTAGTTATAAAGATGAAAACTGTTCATTAAAATATATCAATGAGATTAAAGAACCTATTATAACTTATACAGATAAAATAACTCTTAATGATTGGATCGATTTCCAGGGAATAGAATATGAAATTTTAGATGGAGTATATTATAATAACGGGTTTAATAAACGTATGGGGGATATTATATTACATCTATTTAATAATAGATTATTACATAAACAAGCAGGAAATCAAGCAATGCAACTTATCTTGAAACTCATGATGAATTCTGCTTATGGTAAAACTATTACAAAAAAAACAATGACAAAGAAAGTTATTATTAGTAATGAAAGAAAAGAACAATATATAAGTAATTATTTTAATACTATCAAAGAATTTAAACAATTAACGGATTTACAATGGGAAGTTAAATTAGATTGCGTCGATACATCCTATAATATGGCACATATCGGTTCAATGGTTTTATCTTATTCTAAGAGAATTATGAATGAAGTTTTTAATATTGCTAATACATATAATTGTCCTTTGTATTATACAGATACTGACAGCATTCATTGTAATTATGACGATGTAAAGACTATTGAAACAGAATTTAGAAATACCTATAATAGAGAATTAACCGGAAAACAACTCGGGCAATTTCATATCGATTTTGATTTAGATGGAGCAAAAAGTGAAATTTATGCAACTAAATCAATATTTTTAGGTAAAAAATGTTATATCGACTGTTTAGAGTCAACTGATAAAAAAGGCAAACTTATTAAAGGTTATCATTTTAGAATGAAAGGGGTAAGTAATCAGGCGATTACACATTGTGCTAAAACTTTTTTTAATGGTGATATATTCAAAGTATATAAACATTTATCAAAAGGTAAAGAACAAGAATTTATTTTAAATCCTGAAGGTGGTAAACCTTCTTTTGAGTTTGATGAGTATGGAGTATCGACACGTGAAACAGGAACATTCACAAGAACACTTAAATTTTAATATCCCTCATGATTGATATCAACATACACAATATCTCTTTCATCTTTTATTTTTTTCATCTGTTCCATAAATTCTAAAGATTTATTATATGCATCATCTTTAGTATCATGAACAGATATCAAAACAATATTGTTTTTTTTATCATGCCATTTTAAAGACCATTTTTCTTCGTTTCTTATTTTCCTAACTCTTAACATTATATATTATGTAAATAAAAATTATTTATATTATCAAACCTTTTTATATATAGATAATAATAATTCTTCCATTTTTACCATATTTTCCATAAATTCCAAAAATGTTTGATATGCTTCTTCTTCTGTATCATGAATAGATAACATCACAATATTATTTTCTCTATCATGCCATTTCAGAGACCATCTATCTTCATTTCTTATTTTCCTAACTTTTAACATTATAAATTATATGAATAAATTTTATTTATAATATCAAACCCTTTTATAGATAGATAATAATAATTCTTCTTTTTGACTGTTTGTCAATGGCAAACTATCAAATATATATTTATCAGTCTTACTCATAAAATTACATTCATTTAATATATTTGATTTACAAAATGTTTGACTGTTCATATCTAATAAAACTTTATTCATATATGCTTTATTAGATCCATCTCCTCCGGTGGATTGTAATTTACCATCGGCAATACATCCGTGCTCTTTATCACTTTTACATTCTGACCGTACGTCTTCTGATAATTCTTGTATAGTTGGTAACTCAGATAATAAGTGACCTGCGTCACAGGGTTTGTCCACACATAATAAATTTGATTGAGATAAAGAATTGTCTTTAACATCTGATACCATTTCATCGCACATATAATAATATACTAGAAAATTTTATTATATAAAAAACCTTAGGTTTTGTTTTTTTTATTTTATATCAGTATTATATATAATGTCAAAAAAATATAAACCAGGATCTGAAAAATATTTGGATGAGTCAATAGAGTTATTATATATGGTTATGAAAAAATTATTTGAACGATACTCAGGCAGAGGTAAAAAGATAACCAAAAGTGATTCTATAAAAGAATATTATAAGAAGGGTTCTGAATTGAAGGCAGACAGAATAAAAGACAAAATAAGAGATGAATTAGAGAAGAAATCATCACCATTAAAAAATGAAGCAAAAAAATTAATGGATAATCGTGATGAAAAAAAGAATGGGCGACAAGTAACAAGAGAAGGAGCGGTAAATTTATATACTGACTCTATCACAACTAACAATAATAATAGAACTAATTTTATTAGTAATGTTATTGAAACTGTAGGAAGACAGATATATACACCCCGCTTTTTAGGAATTTATAACTCATCATTAGTGCAAGATGAACAACCAATAGCAGATGATGTAGAAGATGATATGGGTCCTAGACCAGCAGAACAAAAAGAAGGAGAATCAGACAAAAAATATTTAAAAAGATTAGAGAGAGAAGACAGAAGTAAATTTGGTGGTAAGTTTGATGAAGAAACTTATGAGAGAATGGAGGTTGTCAGAGAAAGAATAAATGCAGAGAAAGAGATGAGAAGACAATTAGAAATAGAAAAAGGTAGGGTAGAAACAAGAAAAAAATTACAACAACAAAAAGAAGCAAGAGCAAAAGCACAAGAAGAAGCAAGAGCAAAAGCACAAGAAGCAAATGTATCCACTATACCAGCACAAGCACAAGTAAAATCAGAAAATATATCAGATACTAATAGAAGTGACTCTTCTGATTCTTCTGATTACGCTGAACCATATATATTAGCAGCTAGAAGATTACCACCATCTATTAGTGATTTTTTTCAAAGAACAGATAACTTTATTCGAAGAGATGATGAAACTGATTTTGAATATAAACAAAGATTAGAAAGAGCGGTGAATATAATAGAAGGAACACTACCAAGTACATCTTCCCAACGAGAAAGAAATGATAGACAAAGAATAATAAATATTATGAACGGAGAGATAAAAATATTAAATAACAGAATCCCACCACCAATATCTGAACAAATAACAAATTCAACATTAAATGATATGGCAAGAAATTTTTCAACACAATCACAAAATATATTACAATCACCACCACCACAAGTATTAACACCGGCACAATTAAATCAATTGAAAAAAAGAAGAAGAACACTTGAAAGGAAATTCACAGCACCACAAAAGAAAAAAACAGCTGCCGAGAAAACTGCTGAGATTGTATCAGAAAGATTAACAAACACTTTATTGCCCGAAGTTAAGGGAGCAAGACAGAATATAACAAATGCTGATATAAGAAGACAAGAAGCAGAAACAAAAGCGACAGAACAAAGAAACGTATTGTTACAAAGACAAGATCAAATACAAAGAACTCTTGATAATATTAATGTTCAATATCCGGAACTAAAAAATCAAGCACAAAAAGTATCAAACGAACTTAAAATGTTGAATAGGAAGGAAACCAAACAATTATTAAATAATAATCAAATTAACGATATTATAGATGCTATGCCATCACAATACAGACAAACATTAGGAGCCTCTATTGGTAGTGTTCTTACAGGTAATGCAAACTTAAACTCCATCGCTTCAGGATTGCTCGGATTTTCTACTGTTATTTTAAGCGGGAACCCTATGATAGGTGGGTTAGTTCAACAAGCATCCCAATATATTATGAATGCTTATGGTGTAGATCTAAATAATATATTAGAACCACCAGAACCAATTCCTGAATCACAAGATCCTAATTTAGGTGAGGTAACAACCGCACCAAGTGTACAGAATCCAGCAAGACAAACAAACGAATTAGAAGAATTAAAAGGCGAAGTAAAAGATGAAAAAGATGTAAAAGTATTTGATGATGATTTAGAAAGCATTATATTAAGAAAACAGCAAGAACATGTTAGAGCAATATTAGAACAAGTACCACAAGAGGTAAAAGAAAGTATGGATACTACATTATTATCACGATTTGTGGAATCTTATATTTTATCAAGATATATGGCAATTCAAAATATGCGTCAAACACTAATTCAAGATATACCATTTGATGATATATATAACCAACAACAATTTTTAGATTATATAGGTGTTGCAACAGGTATTCAACAAACAGAACAAAATAATATAACTGCAGAAATTGAGGATGGACAAGGATTCCTACAATATTTAAGAAATATTGTCCCATCTTTGAGAGATTTAATACCACCAATCCCATTAGATTCTTTAATAGAACGATTACCAACATTATCGCAAATAAATAGATATCTGCCTACATTCTTAAGATTTCCAGAAATGAAAACACGTCCCGCACGACAAGTACCACAATTAGCACCACCAAGGACAAACATAAATCAAAATACTATGCTAGGTATGGTAGGAGCTGGGGGCGCTGCTTATGCGCGAGGAGGAGCGATGGATGCTGTAGGTGCATTAGGACCAGGTGCTTTAGTAGGTGCTTTTACTCCTTCAATGATTGATCCTATGATTAGAAGAGCTTATGAACAAATAGGAAGAGATATGAACGATCCACAAGTTAAACGTGAAATAAAATATATGAAAACTTTATCACCTGCCGTAGTTGGTGCACTTCTCGGTTATTCTGGAGCTGGACAAGAATATACAAGTGGTGCAGGAATAACAGAAAGGAAAATCACAGTGGATCCTTCAGTGTTAGAAGAAACAAAAGCAGTGGACCAACAAGAAGGAAAAGACCCTAAAAAATGGGCGACTAAAGCGATTATGCCTACACCAGATATATTGGATGAAACACAACAAGAAAAATTCGTTGACGATCTGGAATTTGCCGCATTCAATTACATTGAACCAGGAAGCGAAGGTGCTAACGGAAATATAAAAACAAATCCATTGAAACGTTCTCAATTCTTAACTGACCAAATAAGATATATGGATGCTGGTATATCAACACCAAGTATGCTTTATAATGTAGAATTTCCAACCAACACACCGCAGAAACAAATGGACACATACAAATTAGGACAAGATATGCTACCGCGAATGGAATTCTTGGTTGATGATAATGCTGATACATTCACACCTATTGGCCGGCATTATGTAAACAATGAAGATGTATCAGTAGAGATGTTCAGTCCTTTCAGTGATTTCTCAGATGTAAGGAATTATTGGGCAATCAATAGAAAATCGGATTTATACAATCTTTATGCTTAAACGCACACATAAAAAAAAATATATAAACTAATAGTATATATAATGGCAGAACATAACATAGATAAATTAACAGAAATTTTAGAAAGATATGGTATTATAATAACCGATGAATTAAATCATGAAATAAGAGGCATTTTTATTAATCCTGATGTTGTTTATAAAGTTTGTCGATGTTGTAAAATAGAAGTACCGTTGACAGAATATGAAAGATTACCTGATAAAAAAAACGGCGATAAAAGTTATAGGGCATTATGTAAAATATGTATGAAAGAAAAAAGAAAACAATATTATATAAAATATAATGAAAAAAGAAGGAAGCAATATCAGGAACAAAAAGAAGAAAAAAAAAATTAAAAAAATTATGTAGAATATGTAATAAAAAAGTAATTATTAAACACTTTGTTAGAGGTTCTGCTAGATGTAATATGTGTATATATCAAATACGAAAAAGAAAAAAACAAATATTTAATCCAATAGATCCATATTGTATAGATTGTGGTAAGTTGCGTCATCCTGTTGTTTATTATGGTAGAAGATGTCATGACTGTTTCAAAACATATAGAAACCGTATATTCAGAGAAAAAAGAAGAAAAAATAAAATGAATACTAAACCAACAAAAAAAGAAGAAAAATTAATAAAACAAAAACTATTTAAAGAATTTAAAGATTATACAGGAACTTTATCCATTATGATTCAATGTTAAGTTTTAAAATATATTTATATTATATGAGTGTATAATATATATAAATTATGTTCGGTGATTTTGATTCGAAATTTGATATACCTGATGATAACACAGAAAATGAAAACAAAGGTTTTGAGTTACAATCTTATGCTGACTATATAACAGAAGAAAACAAGAAAACCAAAAAGAAAGAAACCAAAAAACATAAAGAGAATAACAATGATTTATTAAAGATTATAAAATTTGATACAAATAAAAGCAAAATAAAAGTTAGACCATTACAAGAACAAAATATTATACCTAAACATCCTTTTCGTTTAATGTTGGTCGGTCGGTCTGGTTCTGGTAAATCAATGAATTTAGTAAATCTTATGACACGTCCACATATGTACGGTCGAACAAAAAAAGATAATCCTAAATCACATTACTTCGATTTGATATTTTTATTTAGTCCAACCGCCGAAGGGGGTGACGATTTAGTCGATCATTTAGAATTACCTGAAAATAGAGTTATAACAAATCAATCTAAATTTGCTCCGGTATTAAACCATATACTACAAACACAAAAAGGATTGATAGAGAAAGGAGGATTATTAAAATCACCTAAAATATGTTTAATCTTTGATGATTGCCAGAGTGCAGAAAGGTTTTTAAAATCAGAAGACTTTGTGAAAATATTTATAGCAGGTAGACATTATAATATAAGTGTTATATGTTGTGGTCAGAGTTGGACTAAATTTAGTAGGGTTACGAGATTAAATGCTAGTAATATAATGTTATATCCTTCATCTGGTTCAGAGGTTGATTTGTTATGTGATGAATTCTGCCCACCTAACAAACATAAAAAACAATTTAAACAACTCATACAACATGCTACAAATGAACCTTACCAATTTTTACATATTAATAATCAAGTTAGTATTAAAGATCGATATAGAAAGAATTTGGACACTATTTTATCTATTAATTAATTTATATTTATTTTATGTATATAATATATATATAATGTCAAAAGAAAAGTTTATAGTTGTAAATTCTAAAGATAGAAATTTATTATTAGGCGGACAAACAAATAGTAATTTTACAGTTTCATATAAAGATAGCGATTGTCAACAAGTTTTAAAATGTGTTGTTAAAGATGTATTTATACCTAATCAATTTTATAATATAAATGATTCTAATAACCAACTAAGAATATTAGGAGGTTCAATGGGTTTGCCTGAAAATGTGACAGTAACTCCTGGACAATATAATATTGACCAACTAATATCTGCTTTAAAAACTGTTATTGATAATGAATTAGTAACAGATACTGTAACAATAACTAAAGACACTATAACAAATATATTAACATTTACGACTACAGCAAATTTGGTAATAACCGGTACTTCATCGATGTCACCTGTGTTAGGTATAACTACAACATTAAACGGATTAGTAAATGTAGCACAAGAACCTTGGAATTTAAATGATTTACAATTTGTTCAAGTTCACAGCAATGCCGTTGGTTCTGCTCATGGTTTAGATGCTTCACGTGGTATTGTGAATTTAATTGAAACAGTGTCTTTAGTAGAAACACCTTTTGGAGCAGTAGCACATAGACAGAATAACGATGATGTTATAAGTGAAATTCTTTATGACCAACCAAGAAATATGTTTAATATTGATATTAGACTAAGAGACCAAGACGGAAAATTATTGTCATTACCAAGCAATCACAACTGCACAGTTATTCTCAAAATTTATTTTGATTAATTTTTATAAACTTATTATATATATATAATATATAATGAATTCAAGTGGTTATAATATAGATAATTTACATAATGGCGACACATTTATTGAGGGTGGTTCTCTTTTTGTTGATGGTCAAATTATAGCAGAAGGTTCAACAGGTCAATCAGAATATTTAGACAGTGGGACTTATGATCCTGTATTTACTAACTTTTTAAATATAAATAGTGTGGGTGTACAAGCAGGAAACGGATTACAAACAATATTTACAAAAAATGGCAATATAATAACTGTTGATACTAATTTGGATATTAACTATCCTGCGTTGAATAATCCTGGAATAACAATATTTAGATTTGATATGACAGTTCCAAGCACATTGGATATTTTAGATGCCAAAATGTTAAATATCGCACCTTGTTTAACTGGTAGCACGGAATTTGGTATTGTTCTTACTAGTGCTTTTTATGTTAGCGAAGGATTATTTAGAATACAACTCCAAGCATATAATATTAATATAGCAGGAGCAAATAGTTCGTTATCGTTAAAAATAGTTTATAAGTTGGAAGGTGACGATATCCCCGCAACTGCAATTGTTACAAGTGGTGGGGGGTCTGGTGGTGATGTCAGAAACCCTATGGAAGAAAGTTTAGATGGTGGAGGATTTAATATTACAAATATACAAAATTTAACAGCACAAGGAACCGTCACAGCAAATAATATAATTGCTCCAAATGTTATTACTAATCCCTTAAATAGCGATCTTAATTTAAATGGAAATCTTTTACAAAATAGCGTAGGCAGCACAGCAAATATAAATATGTCGCCAACATCAATGACTATTAATGGTGAAGTAGGGTTTAACGATAATATTTTTGTTCAGAAAATAACTGGTGGTGATCCTAATAATGGTTTGATTATTGATAATACATCGGGAATAAATGAAAATATTTATATTCGTGGTGATGATTTGATAATGGAAAATACAACAGGATTGAGTATGAATGGTAAATTGATAAAAAATAGTGTTAGTGGCACATCATATATCCAATTAAATCCAGCGAACATAATTATAAATGGTGATACGGTTTTTGATAACAATGTAATTATGTCAGGTGAGATCATTGGCACTAATTCATCAACGGGATTAGTTTTAGATTCGACCGGTACTAATAATAATATATATGTTCGTGGTGGTGAGTTCGTAATAGACACAACATCAGGATTAAGTATGGCAGGAAAACTATTATCAAATGTAAATATAATTCAATCGAATACAAATGATATTACATTAAATCCGTTATCAGGTGTAGCAGCCGCAAATGTAAATATACAGGGAAATTTCACAAATATACAATCAAATTTTGGTCTTAATATGAATACTAAATTTATTACAGATTGTAGCACAATAAAATCTAATAATAGTGATTTAACCATTGCTAGCGCCACAGCAGGTGATACATTCCCAGCAAATATTATACTAAGCGGTAATAGAGTTGATTTATCGGCACCAAATGGATTGGATATGAAACAACATGATATAACAAACTGTAATGGTTTATTTACAAAAAACATAAATAATGTCAAAATCATACAAAGTGAAAGTGATTTTAATGGTTCAACTAATCTAAGTGGGGTTTATCATATATACGGACAAGTGAGTATGACTAATGAATATACTTTAGTCGGGGATACTTCGTTAATAGGAATTGGAGGTAGGGACCTATCATCTTTAGATTTTGATTTAGGTGGACCTAATCTACATTGTATAAATAATAATGATCATAATTTAGAGATTCTTAATTTAAATTTTTCTAATATATCAGGAAATGCAGCATTATTATTTTGCTCTAATACTTCTAAAGATAAAATTTTAACTATAACAAATTCTAGTTTTAGAGACTGTGAAAATGGTGGCGTAATCGATGCTTCGGGATTTGACCTTATCGACCTTAACCAAGTTTTATTTCAATACAACGAGGTATCGGGAAAGCATGTATATTTTGATAGCGGGAGTAAGTTACAAATATCGAGTTGTGAATTTTTGAGACAGGCGAACAGGAGTTTAACAACTTTTGGCACAGCACCTATGATAACAATTGCACAAACATCTACTAACTGGGGTGCTATCAATATATCTTCAAATTTGATTCATCCACAACAAACACAAGATGGAATAGATTTAAAAATTATAACACCATTGGAAGCAGTTATATCTAGTAATACATTTATTAGTGTTGGATTGACAACAGGTGTATTAATCAAATATCAAGCAGGGAGTATAAATAATTATCCAAGTTTAGTAGTTTCAGATAACTCAGGCGTACGTAATGAAAAAGCCTTATTAGAAGGCAATGTATTACAGAATACAAATTATACGGCAACTGTATCCGGACAATATGAACCTGTAGATTTCGGACCTGGTTTTATAACACCTATCATATTTAGGTTTGCATCTACTGCGAATCCTTTTGAATTCCAATATACAGGAAAGGCACCTATATCATGTCTAGTAACAGCAGGATTAACCGCCGACCAAAACACAGGTGGTAACGATACAATACTATTCGGTATATCTCAAAATGGAACAATAGTATCAGAATTAGAAATAAGTTTAAATAGTGGAACCCCTAAATCATTTTCATTCAATACGGTTCTGCTATTGTCACAAAACGACTTATTACAATTTAAAGTTCTTAACCAAACTGCGGGGACTAACACAAATGGTTTCAGAGCGATTAGTTTTCAAGGAAGTTTGATAGAAGTATAAATATATTATATAGATATATATTATAATGCCAGGACATAGAAGAGGTTGGTGGCGTTCCCTATATTATTATATGGATTGGGAGTATGAATCAACAAAAGATATTCCAGATGAAAAAAGCGTAAGATTAAAACAAGTGTTAATGCGACAAGTTAGTTTGTCTAAATTAAAATTAAAACATATTGATGTTAAACTAAGAATCCCACCCGATTTACAAAAGATAGATAATAAAATTGATAAAGATGAACCAATATATATACCACCTAGAACAAGTCCAAAAAATATTGAATTGTCACAGAAACAACAACAACAAGCAATATTATATAAACCTAATTCTAGATACAATTTATAAATAATTTATTATAATACATAATATTATAATAAATGAAAGTGTCAAAAGATAAAGATGATGAGTATAAATTTTTTGATGATGATATATATAATAAAGATATTGTTAATAATTATTTAAAAGTATCATTATATGTTGATACCCCAGAATTTAAACCAATAAGAAAAAGATTATATTATGAAGATGAAATGAATGAGACAAAAGATTATTATTACACATGTAATAAAGGTAGATGTTATAATCAATTAGTTCATAAACATAATAGAGATATCCATAATAAGTTTTATCATCCTAATATATGTATTAGATTTACAAATTGGTTATTTTGTAGAAATTAATTCCATAAAAAAGTATCCGCGAACCAACTTGCACTCCACTTCTTATGCCTCGTTTTTTCGTGTCTTGCTTTATATGCCTTTCTTCTTTTTTCGTCTCCATGATCTAAACGACTATATAGTTTTAGTCCTGTTGAATCTTGGTATTGTTCATATCTTTTATCCCCGAATGGTATTTTTTGTCTTTTCTTTGTTTTCTTATCTTCTATAATCGCATTATATTTTTTAAATCCTGAACCTCTTTCAAATTTTATTAATCGGAATTGTTCTGACATATAATATATATTTATAAATTATATTTAATAAAAAGGACTTCCCCTTATTCTTTTCATAAATCTTTGTGATTGTGTAGGTGTGGTTTTTTCTAACTGTCTATCGCGAAAGTTTTGTTGTTCTTCTTGTTGCTTTTGTTGTAATCTTGCTTGGTCTAATAATAAATCCATACCCTGTTGTAACGGTGTTAACTTTTTTTGTTCTTTTAATTGTTTCATACCTTGATATGATGCTTTTGTTCCTGGTGCTAATTTTAGTAGGTTTTCTTCTAATTCATAATTAGCATAACCAGTCTGTGCTTCATTTACTAAATCTTGTGATTGTTCACTAAACATATTTGAACCCCTATTATTAGAATCTAATATAAGTTGTTTTCTCAACGATGGGTCGAAATTATTTCTAGTATATAGATTTAGTGCTTTTTCTTTTTCTGTCAATGTAGAGCGACCATCTATAACATTTTCTAATGCTTGTTTATCGGTTTGAGGTGTTAGAGCGTCTGGATTATTTGAATTAGTATATAGTAAATTTTGATTTGGTAACCCTCCATCATTTGAATAAACAGAAAATGCCTGTCCTGTGTTGTAATCGGTTTGCCTATATTCTGGTTTCATTAAATTATTTGATAAACTCATTTGATAAATTTGTTTAAATTCTGAACCTAAACTTTGTAAGTTCCCATTATTATCTACTATTGGAATATTCATATATAATAATAATATAGAAAATAAAATATTTTTTTTTATATACATATAATATATATAATGGATACTAACTCTCAACTTAATACTGGATTGACTGAATCGCTTTTACAAGTCAACCAACTTTCATATAAACTACCTCCACAGATTAGTATTGCTTCTAAATGTACTCACGTCATTAACTATTCTCAACAAGCAAGTTATAATGGCGGCGAAACAATCATTTTTGATTCTCAGACCGGATCACAATTTGTAGACCCTGCCGCCTCTTATTTAAGATTTTTTGTAACTCCTGCCGAAAATTCTTTTGGTTTTGGTAGTGGTTCTGTTAATAATATTTTTAGTCGTGTTGTTGTCCGAACACAAACAGGTGCTGAATTGTCAAGATGTGAGGATTATAACCTTTTAAATAAATTTATGGAAAGATATTCCAACTCTACTTCTTGGTTTGATTCTATGGGTGTTGCTCAGGGTTTTAATAAAGCACCTACTGCTGCTGATAATTATTCATCTCTTGTTCCTAACTCTGGTAAATTATTTATTGTCCCTGTTCAATGTCTTATGGCTTGTATGAATCCTATTGGCGCTAAACTTGTTCCACCAAATATTATGAGTGGATTAAGAATTGAAATCCAGTTGGCATCCGCACGTGATGCTTTTTCTGCTGTAAATCAAGATACACTTCCTGCCCCTGTTCTTACTGGTTATACTGTAACACGACCAGAACTACACTGGAAAGTATTTGAACTCGCTGATGCCTTCCAACGTAAAATCCAAGAGATGGCTGCTCAAGGTTTGAACTATCTATACAAGGAACACTTCCACACTATCGTTTCTACTCAGACTTCAGATATTAACTTTGATATCAAAAAAGCAGCATCAAAGGCTTTAACTTGTCGGGTTATAACTCGTCCTGCCAACATTGTAGCAAATCGTGATGTTTTTGCGTCTGCTATATATAGTTATAATACCCTACAGGCAAATATAGGTTCTGACTATTGGCCAAATCAAAAACTACAGATTGACGGTACTGCTTCCTTAGCTAATATTAATGAGGCATTTTACTATACTGCTTATGCTCTTGATAAACTCGAATCTTGGTCGCCTCCTTCTGTTAATCCTGATGAATTTTTGGGTGTTGCTGATTATACAAAATATAATAACGGCATGATTTGTTTTAACCTTAATAAGTCTAATGTAAGTGAGCTGGCAGGTTATACCACGTCTAATAGTCGTGCATTACTTATAAACCTTAAACAGGAAACTAACACTGCAGTTAGAATCGATGCTTATTTAACTTATCTACGTCTTGCTAAAGTCATGACGAGTAATGTTGTTGTGCTTGATTAAATAATATAAATATAATATATAATAATAAATGTTCTATTGTTCTATGTGTTCATCAAGATTTCATAACCATTATAAAAGCAGACAAGATGCGAAATATTGTGTATGGTGTTATGTATCTTTGTTAATAAATAGTAAATCAAGAATGTAATAATTTAATTAATTAATACATTTATTCTGTTAATTAATACATTTATTTTGTTTAGCTCTCCATTTTTTTTGATATTCGCTCTGTTTTTTTTTCCTAGTATAACTTCTATTTTTAATATATTCATCATAATTGTGTTTATTATTTTCATAAAGATTATGTTTTATTGTGTTATTGT
>WLWG01002013.1_pt1 | contig 16522 bp, 28 predicted proteins | sample 6712871 | NCBI WGS metagenome assembly WLWG01 (sample SAMN12718693, study PRJNA515312) | sponge metagenome | isolation source: marine sponge | host: Mycale hentscheli | place: New Zealand: South Island, Marlborough, Capsize Point | collected 2003-05-01
CATGAATTTGTCCAGATCCAGGACCAAACAGTTTTTAAACATACGTACGAAAGCGAATTATTACCGTTTTCAGTTACTAATGTAATTTTAAAAGATTTGATTTTGGCTAATGAAATAACCGTAACGAATTACAATTATTACGATCATTTTACGATAACTCAGAAATTAATGAAATCGGATTCGGTTGTCGAGTTTAAAAGCTACCCATACAACAAATGCGCAAAACTAAAAATTAAGTTTAGTAACAAAGTAAGGAATACTATTAAACGTAATTATACATAAATTTAAAATATGTCAAAAATTAGCGGATATTCAAATTCGGTTTCAAGTTTAGGAAACGATGATTTAATGGACGTTTCGGAAAAGATTTCATCTTCGCCGGACGTATACGAATCGCGAAAAATGACGGGGGCGGTTTTAGCAGCATTCATTCAAACTTTTTCAAATGATTCAATTTATTCGGCATCCGGAACGGTTCCAAGTTCAATCGATGCGGCCATAACTGATTTTTTGAGGTTTTCAGGTGGTAGGCTTGATTTGTCAACGACAACCGACGGTTTTTTAATGCCGAGGTTAACAACCGCGCAAATGAATGCGGTATCAGCACCGACAACGGATTTATTGATATTTAATACTGATTTTTCCGCTCTTTACCGTTACGACGGCGTAAATTGGAAACCATTCGCGGGGTACGGCGTTTTATCGATATCCGATTCGGAAGGTAGTAAAACATATTATTCTGATTTAACTTCGGCTTTCGCTGCTTTTACTGCGGGCGACGTAATAGAGCAGCACGCGGATATAATAGAAACTGGTGCGGTCACTTTAGGTATTCCAAACGGTTTGAAATGGAACATGAACGGCCATAAATACGAACAATCAAATGCGACGGGAAGTTGTGTATATGATTTAAATGCTGCGGTTGAGTTTGATATTTATAACGGAGAAATTAAAAAAAGTACTGGTGGAAGTTATGCTTTATACGTTAACAACCCATCAACAGTTGGAAGGCTTCACAACGTTTTATTAAATTCTACTTTCGGAATTTGCTTATACAATGATGGCGAAGTAATAGGTGGTAGAGGGACAAATTCCGCTGGTGTTCAAGGCGTAGATAGTGACGGAATACTAAGAAACTTCTATTTTGATGGTTTTGGGTATATTATAATTAACAACACAAATGCAAGGGCTTACAACTGTTATTCAAAATCAAGTGGGACATCTGGATTTGTAATAGCTAACGGAGAATTACACAACAGTATTGGAGAGTCGTCTAGTAGTTATGGGATAGATTTACGTTCTGCTAAACTGTTTAATTGTACGGGATTATCTTCTGCGAATCATGGGATTTATTCGGCTAGTTCGGGGGCTGTTATGTATGATTGCAGAGGTAGATCAACAAGCGGTGGCGGTATTTATTTAAACAATATAATCGATGTTTATGATAGTATTGGAGAATCATCAACAACTTACGGGTTAAGAGGTAATGGTACAAGTTTTTACGGTTGTACTGGTATATCTTCGGCTGCGGCTGGTGTTTTCTTTAATCCTGGTGCTGGTGCTGAATGTATAGAGACTAAAGGTATTTCAACGCTTAACACTACATCTGGGCATGGTATCGAAGTAACGTCAAACACGGGGCGCGTTGTGGCTTGTTACGGTCAAACTATAAACGCGGGGGCCTACGCTTTTAATGGGACTGGAAACGCTTATATGGCTAATAATACGGGACATGGTATGACTGTTTTAATAAATCCAAGTTTAACACAGAGTAACACAAGTACGGCGGATGTTTACGGTAATATCTTAGTCGATTAATTTTAAAAAAAAGAAAATGAACGCAAACGAATATAATTACGGAACAGATCCAATAAGCGGACTTCCTAGACGATTAGTAAGAGATACGGCAGTCGTACAAGAGGAAATGGACACAAATCCAAATCCGGCGGCCGTTGTCCATTTAAGGGAGCAAACCTACAATTCCGAAACGGGAGAAACCGTAACGGATGTAACGGCGGGCTACAAAGTAACGAAGGGGAAAATATCGTACGATGTTAACGGCAACGCCTTACCAAAATACACTTATGATTGGACCGGATCGGAGTTAATTAAAACGCCGGTTTTAGATCCAGACGGAAACCCAGTTCCAAGGGATAACGGCTATGAAAATATTATATTCCTTTCAACGATTCCGATTCCTTTCGATACGGTACTGGATGAAGGGATAAAAGAATATTACGGAATTGTTTAATAAATGGGGGTTATCCTTTTATTAATAGCGGTTTTATTATCCATCCTATTATTTCCGATAGGGTGGATTTATACTTTTATAACTTTTCGGGCTAAACCTGGACGTTTAAATTTGTACGCGAAAACAATCGCTTTGTCAATCGATCAACTCGGGAACGTTGTTTTATCAAACTTATTCAATGATTTATTGATCCAGTCGAACGGGTATAAATTCGGGAACGAAGACGAAACAATTTCGAAAGTTTTAGGTGTTAATAAATACCATAAAACATTGAAGCCGTGGGGCGTTTGGTTGTCTAATGTATTAAACCGCATCGATCCGGGACACGTTGAAAAGGCTTCGAAATTACACTGATAGATTTTTTGAGTTATTTTAGTACGTAAATAAAGCATTTAAACGAAAAACAAAAAAACGTTTAATTCCGTTTAGTATATTAGACTAATGGAAGCGACGGCAAAAAAATACGATTTGGATTTTTTAATTAAAAAAATAACTTTGTTAATTGCCTGGCTGGTTACATATTTCAGTCCATCCATTGAACTTCTGGTTCTAGTTGGTGGCCTTGTTGGTTTAGATACTTACCTAGGGTGTCGAATAGCTATTAAAAACGGCGTATTTAGTTCCAGGCGTTTAGAATCTGTAATACATAAAACAGTAGTTTACATAGCCGCTATTCTTTTGTCACAGATAGGGGAAACGGCTTTGGAAATTCCGTTGCTTTTAAAAATAACCGCGGGTTATATTGCATATACTGAGGCGGTTTCGGTTGATGAAAATATCGAAAAATTACTAGGGTTCTCAATGTTTAAAACTATCTTAGCAAAAATTAAAAGGGATCAAGAATAAAATGGGGAATATTACAAAGAATTTCAGTGATACCGAAGTTTTACCAAAAGAATTACACGGCTTTCGTTGGGAATGGTTTATTGATTTTCGAATTGTTCAAATAGCGCAAAAATTAAGGGATAAATTCGGGCCGATAACAATTAACAACGATCGTTTTAATTGGTCCGGTTACAGAACTTCGGATTGTGGAGTCGGTGCACAATTTTCTCAACATCGCTTCGGGCGGGCTCTGGATCTTAAATTCTCAGAAACAACGCCGGAAGAGGTTCAAAAATACATCGTTGAAAACGAAGCGGAATTTATCGAAGCGGGATTAACTCGATTAGAGAATGCGGAAAAAACAAAAACCTGGTTACATATCGATTGTATGTTTACCGGTTCGGAAAAAATTATTATCTTTAATCCATGAAGTTAGCGAGCTTATTTAAATCAATCCCGAACCTAATCCCAACAAAAGGAAAGTTGGAGGAAATTAAACAATGGAGCGTTCAAAGACGCGCTATGTTTTGGGGTGTTAGGGTTTTAATTTTGGGATCAGTAACTTTTTTAACTTACAAAGGGATTGTTTCGGAAGAAAACTTTCTCGAATTAATAAACGGGCTTTTCAATTAGTTTTAGTATATCTTAGTTTCTCACTGGGGGCGGTTTTCACTGCCCCTTTTCTTGTTAAAAACAACGCCATTAAAACGGCGCATAACATTCCATAACGACAAAACCGCCGGAGCGGTTCAGATCGTTATTTCAGTGTTATACCTCATTGGGGTATGTTGGTAATTTACGCCAATGTGTGTACGGTAAATGTGCTTCTACACTTCTTACACCACCAGTTGTCATCCAACACTTCTTATCTTCATACCACCAAACAGTATCCATAGTCCACCCACAATCATAGGTTTCACAAGCAGCTAATACTACTTTATGAGGTGGTTTTTCGTCCTCAAACTTTACCCATTTAGAACTTAAACGAGGTATAACAACAGGTATATTTAATACCGAGTTTATCGGATCATCAATATTTTTGTTTTTAAATAACTTTTGTATAAATTTCATATTTTTATCTTTTTATTCGGTACTAAACATACCCAAACCGTTATCGGTAATCTTGTTTCATACTGTCTAGCATTAAAACAGTTTTATGTAGTTCAGCGTAACTCTGCACTTCGATAATTTTTTGCAAAGTCTCTAACTTTAGCCGCTTTGTTTTTTCTTTCCAATAAACATCATGGTATTCCGCTTGTTCTTTTGGTGTGCAAGAAAACAAGACAACCGATAACAATAAATAAAAAACAATTTTAAACTTCTTCATAATTTTAATCTTTAGTGGTAACAGTTTTTATTTTTAACATTATATGCAATAAAATACTATTTCTCTACTACTTCAGTAACTCTAATAGTATTAGGTACTTCAAACTCCTTTAAATGTTTATTTAGGGTGTTCTGTACCAATTCCTTCAAATCATCTTCGTGGTAACTAATCCAATCACTAACTATTTCAACTTTATAAACTGTAGCCATAATTATTCGTATTTTAAATTTTATAACATTAATTAAATTCCATTAAAACGGTATTTACTTATACCATTATCGGTGATTTATCTACCACGCAATTCAATAAATTCACTCCAAGTCTTATCGCCAGAGTTTCTAAATTTCTTAAATAAATCATAAGTTATATCTTCTAAGTAAAAGTCAGGGTTTGCCAGTATTATGTTCCGCAATCTAACAGAACAGTCTGTATTTAATTTATTCCATTTAGTCCACTCTATCTTCCCTAAATCCCTTAAACTACGGCTAACAACACCTATATGCTTATGGTAGGCCTCCACGATGTCTAATGCTTTATTATAGTCTTCTCTTGTTATCATATTTTTAATGTTATTCATTCCAACCATCAACAAACCTACAAAAAAGAATCTCATTCATCCAAACCCGTCACTATTTAGAATCGTTTTAAATAACGGTTTCATGTTGCTGATTAAAAATAATTAACTAAATTCGCTTCATGGAGAAATTAACAAAATCACAATTTGCGAAAAAAGTCGGAGTTTCCGCCGCTTATATTTCGCAGCTAGTCAAGGCAAAGAAAATTGAAACGGTCGAGGAATACGGAACCGAGGTTGTTTTATTGAATTCTAACAATTTAAACCTTTTTAAAAAATGAATTTAGCAGAAGAAAAAAGACGGTTGAAATTAGAAGCAAACGAAGGGTTGTTACAAGCTCAGATACTTTTAATGGAGCAAAGCGGAAATATTGAAATCTTGAAACTATTATTGAGCTTCGAAAATGAATTGAAAATTTTAAATCAAATTAATCTTAATTAAGATGGAAAAAACACACTGGAAAAACAACTTCGATTACACGTATTTAGGAGGGTATTCGATCGAAGGGGAAGACAAAACACTTACGATTAAAATCGTTAAAACGGAAAAAGTACAAGGTACTTCCGGACGCGAAGAGGAATGCATGGTAATCTACTTTGAAGAAGAGTCAAAAGGGATGATTTGTAATAAAACTAACGCAAAGACGATAACTAAAATACACGGTACGCCATACGTTGAGGAATGGGCCGGAAAAAAAGTTGTGTTAGGTACTGAGAAAGTTTTCGCATTTGGAGAAAACACCGACGCGTTAAGGATTAGAGCATTTAAACCGAAAACGGAAATTGATCCAACAAAGGCAATTGAAAAATTAAACGGTTGCGAAAATATGGACGACTTAAAGAAGGTTTGGTCCAGCTTAACAAATATCGAAAAGAATAATAAAAAAGTTGTTGAACTTAAAGAAAAATTGAAAAATGAATTTAATTAAAGAAATGGACCAAAGGTCAAAAGAATGGAAACAAGCGAGAAAGGGATCAATCGGAGGAACTCGCGCAAAATCAGTAATGGCAAAAAACAACCTTCCATTAATTGATGAATTGATCGCCGAAAGGCATTCGGACGAAATAGAAGAAAATTACGTTAATGAAGCGATGCAAAGGGGAATCGATCTTGAACCAATTGCAATTTCAGAATTTGAAGAGGCGACAAGCTACAAGGTCGAATCGTTTGGAATGGTAACGAATGATAAATTCAAGGGATGCCACTTATCGCCGGACGGTTTAATCTTGGACGGTTCAGGCGTACCGATGGCGGGCGTTGAAGTGAAATGCCCATCGACAAAGAAACACGTTGAATACATAAGGACAAACAAATTGCCAGCGGAATACAAATTCCAGGTTTACCATTATTTTATGTTAACCGAAACGATCGACCAAATGTTCTTTGTTTCATACGATCCACGTTTAGAAGTTCGTCCACTCCATATTTTAATGGTCAACCGCGAAGATATAAAAGCCGAGTTGGAGGAATACGAGGCGGGGTTGAAAAAATTCAGTGAAAAGCTGGGGAAATATGAATCGCAAATAACTGATACTTTTTAAAATGGTATTTAATAAAGAGTTATTAATAAAGGCGGTTGAATCAATGGAGGGCGAAAGCTTCGATTTGATCGCCTTATTGAATAAATACAATCCGAAAGGTTCGGCACTTAAAGAAAACGAAACGAAACCGATTGATTGCCGGGAAGCGGTTTCACTTATTTCTAAGTTATCGGGATATACTGAACAAGAATTGAAAAGCAAATCGAGGTATAGAAACCTAACAGAATGGAGGCACGTTTCATGGTATTTAATTTATAAATATAGTTCTTTAACGTATCAAAAAACAGGTGATTTATTCAATACAAAACATGACAACGTTATTCACGGTTGTAAAAGGGTGAAAAATTCCATCGAGGGATTTAATGACGATTTACTTTTAAAGTTTAAAATCGCTGAACAAGTATTCAAAATTCAATTTAATATTTTATAATTATGATTAACAAAGTAACATTAATTGGTAACTTGGGAAAAGATCCCGAATGTAAAGTTTTAGAATCTGGGCAAATGGTTGCATCGTTCCCAGTTGCAACGACGGAAAAATGGAAAGACAAAAACGGAGAAATCCAGGAGGCGACCGAGTGGCACAATTGCAACGCCTGGGGTAAACAAGCGGAAGTGATAGAAAAGTATCTTAAAAAAGGGGCAAAGGTTTACATCGATGGAAAAATTAAAACGAGATCATACGAAAAGGACGGCGTAAAAAGATACGCAACGGATATTGTTGTTCGAGAAATTAATTTTTTAGACTCAAAGCCAAAAGATGAATTTTAAACTAAGGCCATACCAAAATGAATTGGCCGCGGATGTATCGCGAAAGCTCGCCCAATATGGGCGGGTTATCGCTTGCGCCGCTACTGGTTCAGGGAAAACTAAAACGTTTGTATGGATTACCCATAAAGCGATTGAGAAAGGAAAAGCGGTTTTAATATTAACCGAATCCCGGAAAATATTCGAGCAAATCACAAGCGAATTTGAAAACGTTGTTGAAATTAAAGCGGGTGCGAAAGACTTATTAATTTACTCCGGAGAAATTTACGTCGGAATGGCTCAAACTTTAGCCCGTAGGAAATCAATAATGGACCAGTTCGAAACAATGGGCAAAAATTTACTGGTAATAAACGACGAAGCCCACATCGGAACGTCAACAAAAGTTTTAAAACAGTTGTTAAATTCTTTTATTATAGGATTCACAGCCACGCCAAGATGGAAGGAGGCGCGACACTTAACAGAAATATACAACAATATCTCAGTCGGAAAGCAACCTTCCTGGTTAGTTGAAAACGGCTTTTTATCGCCTTATTACCACTTTGCGCGGGTTGTTGATAATATGGACCAACTAAAAATAAAAGGGGGCGAATACGACCAGCAACAACAACGAGAAATTTTTGAAACTTCGAAAGTTTATAACGGTATTTTTGAGGATCTTAAAAAATTCAAGTTTAAAAAAGCTATGATTTTTTGTTCAAACGTGGAGCATTCAGACAACACAACGGCAGCTTTAAACGAACTCGGATTTAATTCCGTATCGATCCATTCAAAAAGCGAAACGGCGGCCTATGATATGCACCAATTCAAAACAAGCTCAGATATCAACGTTTGTGTTTCGGTTGGAATGTTGACAAAGGGATTCGATTATCCGCCGATTGATTTAGTGATTTTAAACCGGGCCACAACTTCACTTCCGCTTTATTTGCAAATGGTTGGACGCGGGTCAAGGATATGCGAGGGGAAGGATAAATTTACAGTCGTAGACTATGGAGGAAATGCGAAACGTCACGGGTTATGGATAACCAATAGGGATTGGGATAAACTTTGGTGCGAGAAAAAACCGCCAAGGCAAAAATTAGAAATGGAGGATTTGCGAGATTGTCCGGACTGCGGTTTTATGTGCGAACGTGCCGAATTGATTTGTCCCTCATGCGGTTTTGAATTTAAAGAAAAGCCAAAGCCGGAGGAAGAACCCGAAACCGTTTTAAAAGAATTAACAGACAAATACAACGGGATAAGGGGAAAAAATTTATCCGAATTAAACGAATCCGAATTGTATATTTATCGGGAGTATAGCGGAAAAAAACAATTTTGTCTACGAGTTGCAAGGGCAAAAGGTGAGGTTTTCCTAATTAATTTTGCTAAATTGTGCGGCTACAAAAACGGATTCTTAAAGCACAACGCAGCCAATCAAAATCTAAAATTTACTGATATTATTTTAAAATGATGGAAATCCGAATAACCCAGATTGAAATTAAAAAAGGCGAGTTAATTATAAAAGAAGCTCGAAAACTTGAGGCGGGGCGAATTGGTCCAAAAATAACAATAAACGAAAAGTTTGCCATTACTTTAAAACAAACCGACATTGAATTAAATTTAGACGATATAATATGAAAATAAACGGGAAAGAAATCGGATTCCTTGAGGTTGTTCGATACGGTTTTGAATATCACGACGGAAAACCGTCAATAATTATTCATCAAGTAAAAGTCTGCGACACTGAAGGTAAGTATATTAAATTTGCAAAACTAAAAGATCTGGAACCGTATCTATCAGAATTTGAAATACACTTTAAACCATTAGAAATATGAAAATTTTAAACTTATACGCTTGTTTAGGAGGGAACCGCTACAAGTGGGATGAAGTAGCGAAGGAATCCGGTATTGAAATCGAAGTAACTGCGGTTGAACTTGATCCGGAGGCGGCAAGATTATACAAAGAACGATTCCCGAATGATAAAGTTTTTATTGAAGACGCACACGAATATTTATTAAATAATTACAAAGATTTCGATTTTATTTGGAGCTCCCCGCCTTGTCCGACACATTCAAAGGCTAGGTTTGCAAGAAAGGAAACGACGTCACCTGTTTACCCAGATATGAAATTATATGAAGAAATTTTATTTTTGGATAAATGGGTTAAGTGTAAATATGTAGTTGAAAATGTTATCCCATATTACCAACCATTGATACCGGCGAAAAAACGGGGAAGGCATTTGTATTGGTCAAATTTCAACCTACCGAATAATTTAGGAGAAAGGAAGGGGGGGATAATGGAAAGTAAAAACGAAGTGTCGAAATGGTGTTATTTTCACGATTACGACTTTAGGAAATATAAAGGGAATCAATCAATTCAAAAAATGGCAAGAAACCTTGTTGATTACGAAGTTGGAAGAACTATCTTCGAAACAGCTTTAGGAATCTATAAAAGCAATAACACACAACAAAAATCTTTATTTTAATGACACACGAAAAAGTAATAAAAGAAGCCTCAAAACTAATTGAGCAAGGTATTAACGTTATCCCAGTACGGGACCGGGACGAAGTAACCGACACGAAAACACTCCCGAAAAAGTCGCCTTTCTACGGTTGGAAGAAATGGCAAAACAATAGAATTAAAGTTTCACAGTTTTATGAGATTTACGAAGCGTCCGGAACGTCATGGATCGCTATCGTATTGGGGGCAATTTCACGCCGTACCGTTGCAATTGATATTGATAACAAACACTGGGAAGGAGTAGAGCACAAATTGTTCTCAGCACTTCGCGAAATGTACCCGGAATTATGGGATAAATTAAGGGTTCACAAATCGCAGTCGGGCGGGTATCACATTTTGTTTAGTCAATCCGAGGACCAGGAACTTTTAAGATCGAAAAAATTAGCATACAAAGAAGGAGAAAAAGAAGCCGGAATCGAATTGAAAGGGGAAGGGGGGATAATTGTTGCGCCTCCGTCCGAAGGTTACTCTATAATTAAAGACGTTGAAATCCCGGTTTTAGACTCCCAAGAAGTTACGGTCCTTTTACATATAATTGAGGACATTAACGAAAAGAAAAAAGTAAAAAAGGAAAGAGTTTCGAAAACTCAAAGGGAAGACAAATACTACTCAACAAATCCATTTGAAGATTTTAATAATTCTTTAGACGGGGAAAAGATAATCGAAAACTACGGCTGGAAATATGACGGCTCAAACTCCCAATTTATACACTATACGAGGCCAGATAAAAAGGGAGGTGTTTCGGCTTCATTTATAAAGGACAAAAGGAGTTATCACATTTTTACGAGTTCAGATCCAAGACTAGAACAAAATTGCAATTATTCGCCTTGTTCACTTATCCAAACGATTAACGGATGGACCGGAAAAGACCTTTATCGCTGGTTAGTTGAAAACGGATTCGGTCGCGCTGATTCAGTAGCGGAAATAAAAAGGGCTCAACAATTAGCAGAAAGAAAAAGTCCTCCGATGCCAAACTTTTCGGAGCAAGGGAAAGCAGCATATGAAGAAGTTGTCGAAAAATTAAATAAGGATTTGCCTTTCGGTGAATTTTGGAAATTCAACAAACAAGACGGAATTGTAATAAGTCGGGCAAAATTAGTAAAAGTTGCTAATGAATTAGGTTTTCGAATCCTGGGGGAAAATGGCCAGCTTTACAGAATTAAAGACGGTAAATTTATGCACAAACAAAGCGTTCGAGAATTCCAGGACGTTTTAATAGATTACATTTATTCAGAAGATGAGGACCTTTATACAGAAATCGAAGACGCTGCGGAATCGTTCTTCCAGAAATCAACCGATTTCACAATTAACCGGCTTGAAATCGTAACAAAAGAATTAATCCTTTCGGACGATAAATTCAATAGTTACAAACTTTATAAAAACGGGGTTGTTCATATTACCGACGAATCAATCGAAATTGAATCATACGACGAATTCGACCAACTTATTTTCGCTGATAACATAAAGGACCGTGATTATACAGTATCAACAAAGCCCGGAATGTATTCGGATTTCTTGCAAAAGGCTTGCGGGTTAAATGATTATACAAAAAAAATACTTGGTTATTTATCTCATGAATGGAAGGACGAAACAACCGGATATTTTATTGTGTTAACTGAAAAGGTTATCGATCCTAAATTTGGGGGTGGATCTGGTAAAAACGTGTTTTGTAACTTATTACAGGAAATAACAACATACGGAAATACGAACGGGGCTCAAATGACATTCGACGAAAAAGCGTTTCAATCATGGAACGGTGAAAGAGTTTTCACTATTTCGGACATTCCGAAAAGCTTCCCCTTCGAATTTTTAAAAGAAATTGCAACCGGATCGTTTAAATTGAAAAAGTTATTTAAAGACGTTATCGATATACCCGTTGAGGAATCGCCAAAAGTGATTTTACAAACAAACTATTCGTTCGAACTAAAAGACGGAGGAATAAAACGTCGATTGATTCCTTTAGAATTTACCGACTTTTTCACAAATGCCGGGGGTATAGATGCGCATTACGGGCAACACTTCCCAAAAGGATGGGGTTCTATTGAATGGGCCGATTTTGACACGTTGATCGCCGAATCGATTCAATTATGGTTAAAAGGTGGATTAAAATTAAAGCCGGCTGAATTATCCGGGGACGGTTGGAAAAAACAATTCAAAATGGTTTATGGGACCGTTTCAACTGAATTAATCGCGGAACTTTTACCCAAATGGATTGAAAAACACGAAGTAAATTCAAAAGACTTTTTGGACGATTTAACCAGCTATTACAACGACAACGATATCCAATTTAAATATAGACCATCCAAAAATAAAATATTAAAAGCGTTGGAAGAGTATTGCACCCAGAACAAAATAAACTTTGAGAAATCGAAAGTAATATCCAAAGGACACGGAATAAAAGAAAGGGTTAATATATTTGGAGATCCTAAGAAACAAAACAATGAGCCAAAAGATTTACCATTTTAACGAAAAGGCCCCACAACTAAGGGGCTTTTTTTTTATTATTGATTATGGCAAAGACATTTTCAACCCAAGGCGGACTCCTTAAATATGAGGACACAACCCAAAGTTTTATAAAAGGTTACAACTTAATTGATTTAGTTGTAAAAATTAACGGCGACAATTTAGTGTTTCCAGACGGAAGCGAATACGCTTACAATGACGTCGATTTAACAAACTCTTTCGCGAGCGTTGAGGAATTTTTCAACCAAATTGGAACATGGAAAATCACTTCCACGGGTACGGCGGGAGCTAGTTCGGAAATTTTAAAAGGTTCGTTCGGTGAACAAATAACTTCGCATAAAACGCCCGTTGTCCAATTAGACAATAAACACCAATTAGATCCGGCAAATCACCAAGACGTTGAAATTTTCGAAGCTACCGGAGGAAGCGCAGACAATAATAAAAATTTATTTCGTTGTCAAAGTGGAACGAGCTTAGGAGGTTACGGCGTTATCAGATCGTTATCGACGTTGAATTACCACGCGGGGCAAGGGATTGAGGCGCAATATACCGCATCCTTCACAACTGGGGTTCCTTTATCGTTACAATTTGGGGGAATGTTTAATTTAACTAATACGCTTGCGTTCGGTTATGACGGTGCGAATTTTGGAATTATCCACGAATACGCGGGGGAAGCGGAAGTACAATTGATTACAGTAACCGCAACCGGCGCGGGAACTACTACCGTAACGCTCGGAGGGGACGCGGTAGGAATAACAACAACCGCCGGAACGGTTCAAACAGTAGCGGAAGAAATTCGCGCGGGATTAGAGGCAGACGGAACAGTTTCCGCAAAATGGAGATTCGAACAAGTAAACGATCGTTGTTATGCGATTTCTAAATCAGTAGGAGACAAAACCGGAACTTTTTCAGTTACTGGGGCGTCAACTTGTACCATAGTCGAAAAAACGGCGGGATTAACAAAAAGTTCTTCAAATGTAGTTCAGGCAAATTGGAACGTTTCTTCCTCGCCTTTCGACGGTTTCGATCCGACAAAAATCAATATTTATAAAATACAATTTGGATATTTAGGCGTTGCAAATATCAACTTTTCGATTTACAACCCGTCAACCGGGGAATGGGTTTTAGTACACCGTCAAAAATGGGCCAACGATTATAACACAACACATATTAGCGACCCGAATTTTAAAATAGGATGGACGGCGGCATCATTAGGAGCGACCGGAACAAATTTAACAGTTGAAGGGGCTTCCGCTTCGTTAATGCTTGAAGGTGACGAACTACTTGAAAACGATACTCACGCACATGAGGCGGTAAAAACTTCAATCGGTACAACGTTAACAAATTTATTAACAATAAAGCCACGCGTAATTTTTAACGATCGTTATAATTTAGGTAAAATAAAACCGTTGAGGCTATCAGTTGACAACGACCACACAAAAGGAATAATCGTTGAACTTTACAAAAGTGCGACGGTTTCAGGAACTTTAAATTATCAATATGACGGCGAATTCACAACGGTTGCCGTAGTTGATGAAGCAGGAACAACGGTTTCGGGTGGAACTTTTGTTGATGGTTTTACGGTTGGTTCCAACCTTTCGGAAGATGTCGACCTTAAAGAAATAGTTCCGCGTTTATTACCTGGGGAGACTTTAACGGTTGCAGTTAAAACAACATCTGGGACGGCTAGTAATACAACTGGGATTTTTACTTGGAAGGATGACAAATAAAATTCGTAAATTCGCTAAATGCGAAAAAACGAAGAAACTCAATTCCAAATAAAACTATTTTATAAACTATCAAGGCTCGAGATTAAATTCCCGGGCCTTTTTGTTTACGCGGTTGAATATGGAGGGGAAGAAAGAAAAGACTTCGGAAAACTTCGCGAACTGAAAGCAAAAGGAATGCGAAAAGGAATTTCCGACTTAACCGTTATCGGAAACGGGAAAATTATTTTCTTAGAACTTAAAACCGGGAAAGGGACGCAACAACAAGCACAAAAGATTTTTCAAAACAAAGTCGAATCGAACGGTTTTGTTTATATGCTGGCCAGATCAACCGAAGGAGTTGACGCGGTAACAGAAAGAGTTTTAAAAGAATTAGGCTATCAATAACACCAAACCAACCGGCCACAACTTAAAATAATATAAAAACGCTCTTTCGCGTCGTCCATTATCGGAACGTACGTTTTCCCGTCGGTGTGGGTGAACATCAAATCGTTTGATTTATCAATAAAAAAACCGACAAATTTCCGGTCCGTTTCAGATTCGAAAAGAGTTGTTCCTATTGCTAATTCACCGCCAGCAATAGCCACAAGAAACGAAACAACCCCGATTAATTGTTTATAAGTAAAAGAAACGGTTTTATTATCCATTCCTTAAATATAAAACTTTGATAACAGTATTGTAAACGCAACGCCCCGAAAAGGGGGCGCAGTCGCTCAAGCTCGTTTACAAGGGTGTTAGCGGTAATTAATGCCGCTTCGCAACTCTCGTGCTTTTTGCTTGTTGTATCCGCTATCAATAAATATCAAGTCTTTTAAGTCAGTCCAGAAGTCTTTGCGGCTCGTTCTTGTCTGCAATCGAGCTTTATTTCCTTTTACTTCTGTTAATACAAATCTCATCTGTTTGTGGCTTTGCCAAGTGGTGTGGTAATTGCAACCAATCACTATTAACATACCGCTAACATTGTATATAGGCAAATTGCCGTCAGCGTTCATTTCTTTCCACTTATCTTTTAACCATACTGGTACACTCATAATTTAGTTTTATTTATTAAGGGCAATCAGCCCATATTCTCACCGTTATGCGTAATACTAATTTGCTTTGCAAAAACAATCAGTTTCAAAATCAAACAAACTGCATTGTTCTTTGTTTAATTCGTGTAAATCTTTTGCACTTGTAAACGGTCTTTGCGCCATATCAACCAATTGTTTTATGCTTAAATTACTTCTAAGGTCAAAACGGGGTAATTCTTCAGAACCATATTTTGTTTCCATATCATCCCACCATTTTGCAACGCTTGTATTCTCTTTTATTATCGTTAAACGCTTTTTAGTTGATTTTTTAAAACACAAATCACAATTACCCTCGTAATCTTTTAACTGTAAATCAAAACTTTGTTTATCCCACCAATTACGAATAAATTTTGAATCAACCTTTACATCGTTAATTAATGGATAAATTATATTTTGTTGCTCTGCCGTATTGCTCATTCTGTGCCGCTCATCAAATCGAATACCCATAGCTGTATAAACTTCATTATAACCTAATGATTTTACATATTTATTAATCGGTGCAAGTTTTAATTCCCTCGTGCAATTACTTGCAAAGTTAGTTGGTATTGGATATTTTTTAAGCATTTCTTCAAATGGCTCACCACTTCTTGAAGCGGTTTTAAAATCAACAATTTTATAATTCGTTCCAATTCCTTTTTCGTGAATTACATTCGCTTCAAGCCAAACAATATTTAAGTTCCATTCTTTATTACATTGGTTTATAAAACTTAATGTTTCTTCACGTTCTTTTCCAGTATTAGCAAAAACAAAAACCTTATCAAATTCATCGTATTTTGAATAGCTATTAATAAACTGCCCCATAAATGCGCTTGTTCTTCCGCCGCTAAACGTACAAACTAATAATTTATCTTTTACCATCCTAAACACTCATTAACATTTCTAAAACTTTTCTATACCTTTCTTGTAACCTGGTTAACGCGGCTTTTGCTATTTGCCAATCCTTCCAAACTCTACAAGTTAAGTCTTTCATGTAAAAATCGCGTCCGAATTCTTGGAACGTTAAAAACAACCTTTTAACCTTCCTTTGCTGGGAGTCGATCGCCATTATTAAATCGTCTAAAATCGAACTTAATACAACGCGCTTCGGGTTTAAAATTCTCGATCGTGTGAACTCGTTCATGTCTGAAATTCTTCTTTCAATTTCGTTTTTAATTGCTTGATTTTTCATATTGTTTCCTCTACTGATTCGATTAAATATTGTAACTGTTCCAACGCTTCCGGGTCAAACCTTAACGCGTGTTTTAATTCTTTTCTGTGCGGATAAACCGCAAAGCGTTTAACAGGCATTCCCGTTTTGAGTTTTATAAGCAGCTCCGCTTTTTTCACTTCTTTTAATTCCGTGTAGTTCATATCGCTAAACTACTAAACTATTTTTAATAAAAAAGGGCTTTTTGTTATTTAGAATGATTCAAAATAAGGGGGGTATCATCGGTCAAAATTTGGGTTTTCAACTTCCGCTTGAACTGTTGCGTCCAAGGC
>WLWG01002018.1_pt1 | contig 16462 bp, 23 predicted proteins | sample 6712871 | NCBI WGS metagenome assembly WLWG01 (sample SAMN12718693, study PRJNA515312) | sponge metagenome | isolation source: marine sponge | host: Mycale hentscheli | place: New Zealand: South Island, Marlborough, Capsize Point | collected 2003-05-01
AAAATGGAGAACAAAGTCTGGTAAACCCTCAAGTAAAACAGGCGAAAGATATTTACCAAGTGCAGCAATAAAAAGTTTATCTTCTTCTGAGTATGCAAGAACAACTGCTGCTAAAAGAAAAGGTAAATCACAAGGTAAACAATTTGTAAAACAACCGAAAGGTATAGCAAACAAAGTAAGAAAGTACAGAACATAATGGCTGAAAAAATAAAAGAAAATCAATTTGATGAAGTAGGTGTTAATCCTTTTAATGCTCCAATACCTGGTGAAAGTTTAACTACTTCACCTGATATGCAAAAAGCATGGGAAAGACCACCTAAATATGTAGAACAAGAAAAAGCTATAGAAGCTATCTACATGGAATTAACTGATGAAGATACATTAAGAAAATTAATAAATATAATTAATGATGGTACACCTCTTGATGAAATAGCACAAGTTACTTTATATAAAGGTTATACAGAAGGTTTATTTTCTCCAGATTTAATGATTATGTTAATTGAACCTACATTATATTTATTAATTGCTATTGCTGATTATGCAGAGATAAAAGATTATACAATGTACAATGAAGAAATTCAAGATGAAGAAGATGAACAGTTACCACCAGATGATATTGTTCCAATAGATATGGATGGTGATGGTATTCCTGATGAACAATCAGCAGTATCAAAAGGTGAAGAACCTAAAAAAGAAAGTTTAGGTGAAAGTTTATTAGCTAGAGTAGAAGGTGAACTACCAAAAAAAGTAAAAGATATTAAGGAGAATATGTAATGGGATTTTTAACTGACTTAGGAAATGTAGCAGTAGGTGCTATTGAAAGAGATAGAGAGATAACTAAAGAAGACCTAGCTATTCGTGCAGAAAATTTACAAGCTAATAGACAAATACTTATTAATCAAAAACAAAAAAAGTATGATAAAGAATTAGAATCTTTTTATAAAGAAAAAGAGAAGTATGATAATATTAATAAAATGAATACTATGTTTGCTAATAATGAAATTGACAAAGGAACATATGCATCGTTTGCTTTATCATCTTCTATTCCAAATTGGGATACTTTACCTAAAGATAAAAAAACTGATTTAATTGATAATTTTGATGGTAAAACTATTGATTATAAATTATCAGGTTCAGTAGAAGAAATTAATAAAAAAGCAGCAGTAGCTCAAACTTTAATTAATAATGAAACATCAGCAGCTATTAAAGATGCTAAAGGAAATAGTTTTTTAATTAATCAAATACTTGGTAGAAAAGAAACACAAGAAAAAGATTTATATAAAGCTATTGAATCTAAACTTAATGCTGCCGAAGCAGTTAAGATGACTGAAAAAGGTACAGAAAATTCTGGACTTGAAGTTAAAATGGAAGGTAACAAAACTGGTGATTTAAATTGGAAAAAATTTATAAAGAAAAATCCAGATTGGATTAAAAGATATAATGGTTTAAAAGATAAAATAGTATATAAAAGTGCATCACAAAATAATAACTTTTTAAATTTTATAACAACAAGTGATATTATGGGTGCTTCTTCTGAAGGTAATTTTACATTAAAAAATAATGATACTGAGATTGAAGGATTAAATGATTCAGCTAGAGCAATGTTAAAAACTTATGAGATGGTTTATAATAGTGTTGTAAATGATTTTTATGCAAAAGAATTAGCTGCTAATAATGTTGATATAACTCAATTAGATAACTTTGTTAGTTTAGCTGAAGTTAATAAAAAAGTACAAAACATTATTGAACAAAGAGGATTTAGAGTTGACCTTGGTGATGGATATGGTGATGGTAACCAAGTAGATTTTGTTGGTATTGTTCCTTTAAATATTGTAGATAGAAATGGTGGTTTTGAATTAGATAGTGGAGCAACTAAATATTTAAATATGCAATATGTTAAAAATGAATATCAAACATTTTTAGAAACTGAAGCAGATAAATTAATTTCAAGTTCACCTAAAAGATTTGAGGAATCTACTAATAAAAAAGCAGCAGCTATGTCTGTAGTTCAAGCTTCAATTGAAAATGGTGGTAACTATTCTTCAATGTTTAAAAATAGTTTAAAGGTTGATAGAGATGACCCTAATACTCCTGAAAATGAAAACATAACACAAAATCCTAAAGTATTAGCTGATGAAAAAATGGCTAATGAAGGAAATTCTGTAGGTTCTGTGGTTAAAATAGTTGATGATGGAAAAGGTAATATGGTATTTAGACCTAATGATAAAGGTAAATTTAAAGGTATTAGAATTATGAAAGATGGAACAGGATTTAAACAAAAACAACCTAATGGAAATTGGAAAAAAGTTTCATGGCAAAGTGTAAAAGATGGAAATAATGTTGATAAACTTTCTCCATTAATGAAATTAAAATATGACCAATGGTTGGCAGGAAATACAGAACAAGCAGGAAAATCAGTAACATCAAATAATATTAATAGTGTTGAGAACGACCAAATATTTGCTAATATAGTAAGTGAAATAGAAGCTGATGTTACAGGTAAAAAAACTAGAAAATAGGAGGTTAGATGTCATCAGAAAGTTTACTGTTTGATAATAACCAGACTCAAACAAACAATTCCCAAATACAATCCGATAACGAAGAATCTTTTTTATTTCCTACTGATGAAATAGAAGAAAAAGAACCTTTAGAAACAGAAGAAATTACAGAAGTTGTAGAACCTGTTGTTAATAATCAATCAATAAAATCTGATACTAATATTCAAAGTATATCTAGTGACGATAATGAATCTTTTTTATTTCCTACTAATGAAAAAGAAGAAGTAGTTTCTAATTTAGATAAGTTAGAATATGGTTGGGATAAAAACCAATGGGTTGTTGGTAATATGTGGAAAACAGGTACTAATTATATTGAATCTTTATTTGACCCTGATAAATCTTTTGTAGATGTAACTGTAGAAAATGAAGCTGAAAGATTAGCTAAGTTTGAAGAAGAACATTGGAAAATGTTAGATGGTAAAAATGATGGAGTATATACTTTTATAGGTGAAGCTGCATCTTTTGTTACCGACCCTTATTATCTTGCAGGTTATTTTTTTGGTAGAGGAATGTTAGCTAGTCCTTTATCATCAGCTATGTTAAATGGTGCATTGATTGGTGGTGATAATTTATTTGAACAGTTAGCAAAAACAGGTACTGTTGATTATACTCAACTTTCTAAAGCAGCAGCAACTGGTGCAGCTATAGGAGCAGTAATGCCCTATGGTGGTAAACTACTTCAAAAATATTTACCTAATGCAATGAAATCTAAAGTAGATGAAGTTACTGCTTTTATGGATAAGAAAATTGCTAAAGTAAATGGAGTAACACCACAAGAACTTGCTACAATTAGAACAGCAGCTAAATCTAATAATGTACAAAAAGTTACAAATAAGTTAGATGACTTAGTAACAAGTAAATCATGGCAATCAACTAGTAGTAATCAAGCTGCATTATTAAATCAAGCAGAAAAAAGATTTATTGATTTAAGAAGTAAACTTTCTAAAGATGCTTTTGATATTAATAAAAGAAGAAAAGATATATTAAAACCAATAAAAGATTTAACTAAAAAAAATGTTGGTAGTAAAACTTATTATGAAAATGTTATTAGACCTGTTAAAGATGCAGCTAAAGCTGAAGGTAAAAAAATATTAGATATAAGATTACAAATTAAAGAAGCTAATAAAGCTTGGGTAAAACAAAGTGCAGATATAAAAGCTAGAACATTTAAAAGACTTGAAAGATATTATAAATTAGAAGGTGAAAGAACTGCAGCAATTATAGCAGAGTTAGATAGAACTGCTGGACTTGGTACTAAAGTTTTAAAATCTGTTTTATCAAATCTTACTAGACCTTTAGTAGGTGCTGGTATTGGTGCTGCTGCAAATGTAAGTTCAGGTGCTTTAGGATTTGATGTTGAAGATGATTTTTGGGGATGGGTAACTGCAGGTGCTGCATTAGGTTTTGGACAAAAAGCTATTCAAAAAAGTATTAAAATTCCTTTAGGTCAAAAAGATGTATATGGTAAAGTAATTGAAAATCATGCAACAAGATTTGCTTTTCAAAAACTAAGAGAATTAACAGCAGGTACTGTTGCTACAAAATTAAATTCATTTGGTGGTTCTACTCAAAAAATAGCTAGACTATTATTTAGACAAGTAGATGATACTATGTCATCTAAATCTGTTATTGCTCAAGCTGATTCTATGGATACTTACTTCCTTAGAAAAGCTAATAATATGATAGCAAACTCTACACCAGAAATGCAATCTCAAGCAGTATCAATTATTAGAGGTAACAAAGCATTAGGAAAAACTGCTAGTAAAGAAGTTTTAGAGTTATCAACTAACTTACAAAGTTGGATGGATGAATTTAAAATTTTATATAATAAAGCTGGTTTCTTTTCTCCTAAAGAATTAGATAATTATTTTCCTAGAGTATTAAATTGGGATGTAATTAATGCTAATAGACCTGCAGCAGAAAAAATCTTTACTCAAGTTTTTAAAGATAATTATAAAATGAGTACTGAAAAAGCTAGAAAATCTGCGTTAGATTATTTAACAAAAAGTGAAGGACCTGGTGTTTCATCTGTTATAAATCAAAGAGCTTGGAATAATATTGTAAGAGGTTCACAAAAAGGAACTCTTAGACCACAAGGTAGAGATGGAACAATAGCTGATAATATTAGAAGAAAAGCAGGTGATGAAGATTTAATCTATACTCCTGTATCAGACCATATTACTAAACAAAGAAGTTTGCAAGGTAAGTTTGAAATGGTTGAAGATGTATTAGAAAAAAATGGATTTTTAATAAATGATTTAAATGTTATACTTCCTAAGATAGTTAAAGATTCTACAAAGTCAATTGCTTTTGCTAGAACTTTTGGAAAAAATGGACAATTATTAAAACCAATGCTTGAGCAAATAAAACAAAAGTATGATGACTTAACTTTAACTCAAGGTAATAAAATTGGATTTGGTGCTACAAGACAAAGTGCTGCTGAACATGAAACAGGTTTAGTAATAGATTCTATTGATGCTTACTTTGATAGATTTGGTAATATGAATGTTGGAAAAGCATGGACAAATAGTATAGGTTTACTTACTATGATGAGTAATTTAAATATGTTAGGTAGAGTTACTATATCATCATTAGGTGATATTATTCAACCTTTTCAAAATTCTAGAACATGGACTGCAGCTATAAGAGGAATGGCTAAAACTAATTTATTTAAAGCTACATGGGAAAAAGGTTTAGCAAGAAATTTAAATTATGATTTTACAAATGAAATGTCAAGGTCATTAGCAAAATCTGCTGCAAGTGATGGAAAAGAATTAATGTTAAGTGGTGCTTGGCAAGGTAAGTGGGGTGTTAAAAATGTAGCTAATCCACAATTTGTTAATAACTTAGCATTCAAAGGATTAGGATTAGAATGGTTAACAGGATATGCTAGAAGATTTGCTTATAATGCTGGTGCTTCTGATGCATATTTATTATCAAGACAATATGTTAAAGCAGTTAGTAAAGGTGGTGCTAATAGTAGACAAGCAAAAGTATTACAAAAAGAATTGTTAGAAACATATGAGTTAACAGCTAATAAAGCTTTAACTGTTGGTAATGGAAAAACTTTTAATGCAACAATTAAAAATGAAAGAGCTAAAAAATTATTAAATGATGCTGGATTAAAAGCTTCAAATAGAGATGCTTTAATTCCTCAAGTAGATAATAGATTATTATTTACACAAAGTAAAAACCCTAGAATTAGAATGCTTGGACAATTTTTATCATGGTCACAAGCAAAATCTGCACAAACAAATAAAATTTTACAAAGAGTAGAAAGTGGTGATGTAAGAACTTTAATAAAATTATTAGCTTCTATTCCTGTTTTTTCTGGTATTCAACAGTTAAGAGAGTATGCAAAATATGGAGATGTTATAACTGATGCAGAATTTAATGGTGGAGAATTAACTGCTAAAGCATATCAATTATCTGGTATGCCAGGATGGTTAAGTGATTTAGCATTTAATAGATTTGTAGGACCAGGTGCTAAATCAAATCCTTTTTATGTTTTTGCTCCAGCTTTAAATATGTTAACAAATGTAGGTGATGCTGGTATTGATTGGTTAACAGGAAAAAAAGATACAGCATGGGAAACTTTAGATAAAAAAATATTACCTTTACCTAACTGGAGAAATTGGGTTAGAAAAAATTGGTTTCCAAAAGGTATATCAACAGGTAAATCAAGTAGTAGTACCAAAGCATCTTTTAGATATGGAGGTGTTGTTAGAAAAAAATTTGATAAAGGAGATTATGCAACATCAGATATGGGATATGTTTCTTCTATTAAAGAAATTAAAAAAGATTTAAATGAAAAACCTATTGTTGTAAATAATGAAATATCAAATGATGATGTACCTAATCAAACTGTAGAAACTAAAAAAGATATTATTCCTAAAAAGAAACCATCATATGGTGATGGTGAGTTTATAAATTATATAAAAAAAGTAGAAAACGACCCATTAAGATTAGGGGAAAAAAATGCAAAAGTAATACATCCATCTGCAGAAGGTGGTAATGATACTGTAGCTTATGGACATAAACTTACTGATAATGAAAAAGAAACAGGAATGATTTATGGATATAAAATAAGTGAATTAACTAAAGAACAACAAGATGATATTTTAAGAAGAGATTTAGAAAATGCAGAGTTGGAATTACTTAATAACTATCCTGAAGAATATACTTCATTAGATAAAAGAAAAAAACAAATGCTTATTGATTTTCAATTTAATGGTGGTTCAGGAATGGTAGATTTATTTGAAAAATTTAGAACAGGTTTATTTGAGGGTGATGAAAATAAAATAAGAAAAGAATATAAAAGAGGATATTACAAAGATAAAGATAAAAAAAATTTTATAAACCTTGATGAAAGAAATGAAGAGTTTGCAAAATTTTTCTTTAAAAAATTAAAAAACAACAAGGAGAAATAAATGCCATTTGAAATGATAACAATGCTAGGGTCTACAGTACTCGGAGGAGTAATGAGTCTATGGTCGCAAAGCATTAAAGCAAAACAAGCAGAACAAAAGATGCTTATACAAAGAGCAGAAGTACAACAACAAGGTTTTAAAGAAGCTAGAGAATATGATAACAAAGGTTTCCAATGGACTAGAAGAATTATAGCATTGACTGCTGTATTTGCTATAGTACTATTACCAAAACTTATGCCTATATTATCACCAGATACAAGTGTGATTGTAGGTTATTTAGAATTTAGACCTTCATTTTTCTTTATACCAGAAAAAGAAATAATGAAATGGGTAACACTATCATCTAATAGTTTTGTTATTACACCATTAGATACTAACTTAGTATCAGCTATTATTGGTTTATACTTTGGTGGTTCATTAGTTAAAAAATAATGAGAGATACTAAACTTATTAATGCTTATGTTGAAAAGATAAACAAAGATAAGAAACAAATGGAACTGTTTAAAAACTTAAAGAAAGAAGTTGAGACAGGTGCTAATGGTACACAAGATTATATAATTAAAAAAGGTATTAACAAAGATAAGAAAGCAGAAAAAGTATGAAACATATAGTATTATTTATTTATCATTGGTCTACTTACTTAACAAGTTGGTCATGGCAAAAGTTATATGGTAATAGAAAAACAGGATTAGGATATAAGAAATGAACATCGCAGAATTATTAAAAAAGAATATTGTAATGGTTCCTATTGTTGCTTCATTAGTTGTTGGAACATTTACAGGTGTTCGTTATATTGTTAATCTTACAGATACCATTAATTCAAATGAACAAAGAATAACAAATCTTGAAAGAGATTTATCTGTTGTTAAAAAAGAATTAGTAGATATTAATACTAGACTTTCTTCTGCTGAAGCTACATGGCAAATGGCAGAAAATTTATATAGACAACTAGCAGACCAAGTTAGAGAACACGACTACGATATTAAGGATTTAAATAGGTAATGTATGGAGGTTCTCAGGATGAATTATTATTTTACAGGGATATTAATTTTAGCAATGGTTATACTAGCATTGTTTGTAGAACCTGCATATCCTCGAAACGAATATCTTAATGAGTATGGTGTAAGATGTGGAGAAGTAGACTTTCGTATTGAAGATAGAAATAATACACAAGATTATCATACTTATAACTCAAATGATTATGATAATGATTCACAAAATTTTAGTATAACTTTTAGAAAATATTTAGGTACAGATTGTAAAACTACAAAAGAAAATGTAGCAATCAAACAACAACTAGAGTTAATGAAGATGTGTGGTAGGGTTAACAGCAATCCTAGTCTAGCACTTAATTCTAATTTTAATTTATTAGTATCTAAATGTAGAGGTGTAACTCCTGCAAGAGATAACACTAGACCTGAAAATGATAAAAGTCATTGGGATGAATTAAAAGATAATTATAAAAAAGAAAATCCTGATATTACTTTAATGGGAGATAAATTTATAACTAACAAAAAGAAATTAGTAATACCAAAATATTTAACAGAAGATACAGATAAAGAAATAATACTACCAATACCAAAGGATTAATATGAAAGTAAGTGATAAGACATCAGTAAGTATGCCAATTAAAAATATGATTGGTATTGTAGTTGCTGTTGCAATGGGTGTGTTTGCTTATACAGAAGTAACAGCAAGATTAACATCATTAGAAACATCAAGAGAATTATTTCAAGCAGACTTGCTTAAAAAATCTGAGCAGTTGCCGACTGACCAAGAACAGTTTATGTTGCTAGAAGATTTATATAAGACAGTTGAGAAGATTGAAAAAAGAATAGAAGATATGATGCATAATAAAGTTAACATAGAATTTGTAACTAAACAATTAGAAAAAGCTTTAGAAGATATTGAAAATTTAAAAGATAAAGTTAGAGCAAATGGTAATGGACATGGTTGAGATAGTTGTAGCTTTATTAATGATTGTTAATGGTGAGATTAAAGAACATAGAATACAAGACAGTATGTCGCAATGTTTAAAAGGAAAAAGAATTGCAATGCGTGGTAATAATTCTAAAAGTGTTGAGTATCAATGTATAAAATCAAAGGCAGAAACTGAAATATATATAGGTGAAAAATCAATTAAAAAATTAATATTAGAATGATAGATAGATTTTTTTATAAGTGTTTTGGAAAGCTAGATAATATGTTACAATGGATTAGTAATTTAACTGCACCAAGATGCAAATGTAAAAGAAAGAAAAAGAAATGAAATTTATATTAGCAATAAGTTTATGCTCATTTGTAAACAATCAATGTTTACCACCAGTACAAATACAAACTCATTATGATTCATGGAAAGAGTGTACTGTAGCAGCTTTAAAAATATCTAAAGAACTTTTAGATACACAAACAATTAAAGATGTTAATGATGCTAAATTAGCAACTAAATATAGTTGTTTTGAACAAGAAATAATTTAAGAATGAAAAACATCTGAAGCAATCTTCTCTAAGTCTTCAGACAGAATACTAAATTTAGCATCGCACTCTCTTAACAAAGCTTTAATTACACCAGCATTTTCTTTTTTGAAATGGCTTGTTATTTTATCCATAGGATATTTAGACAACTCAGTTATAAATTGTCCTTGATTATTAATAAGTAAATTGAAACTCATCAAGTAAGCTTCTTTCTTTTTAACTCTTTTCTTTTGTTTAAGTTTTCGATTGGTCTTCATGTTTCTTTCTAAGTAAGTCTACAAGAAAGTCGTCATCACCTTTTTCTGCACTAAGTTTTGTTAAAGGTTCTTGACCATCTTTATATGTTTCAATAGTTTTTATTCTAACAGGATTAGTCATAAAGATAGGAAATCTTTTATTAGATAAAGACTTCACCATAAAGAAACCATCCTCTGCTATACCAAATGTTTCTACATTTTTAATATCAATATCATCTGAACCTACTAAACAAAGTCTTAAATGGTAAACACCATCTAATGGTTTAACTGGTTGTCCATTTAATCCTACAATTTTATCTGTCATATTTCTGTCCTTACTATATGTTTTCTTAATGCTCTAACTAATTCTTCTATCTTATCTATACAAGAAATTAAATCTTTATCAGTAATATAATGTTGTTTTTCTTTTAACTTATCATATTCTTTTAATGAGATAGTAACAGTACTTTGTTCATTTTCATAAGTTGCATCAACATCTCTATCTTCTATACTTGTCATATTATTCTTTTGGAAAATCCATTCTATTATCAGGTAATGGAATACTTTTATTATGTATATCTTCTACAACAACAGGTGCTACTTCACCTTGTTGTCCATCATCATCAGCTAAACTATCTATACTCTCAGTATACATTTCATTTAACTTATCATTGTTTCTTGTTATCTTTAATTTAAGATGGTCTTTTAATGCATCAATCTTAACATGAAGTATTTTATCTAAGTGTGGATTAATTCCATACATAGGTAAATCATTTAGTGCTGAGATAATTCTGCGAAAACCTCTTGCTCTTTTTTCTAATTGTGTTATCTGTGATTCGTTAGTCATAGTCTCTCTCCAATATCATTTCTAAATAGTGAATAGCTTTTTCTATATCCTTTGCTTTTCCTTTTAATTTATGTCTACAAATATATTTAATAGCATTTCCTTCTGCAAACTCTAAATGATTTTCATTTATAAAATGAGCAGGTTGTATCTTCATACCTTTGTAGTGTGTTCCACTTACTTGCTTATCTAATGAATTATAAGTAGTACTTTTAAACATATCTTTATTAGTCATTATAATATATTATCCATTCTTCTTAATTGTTTTTTAGTTGGTTGTAACATAGCATTTAAATCATCGATTGTCAACTCTGGGTTGCGTTTTAATTTTTTAACTATCCATTTATATGACCAAGGTTGTAGTCTAAATGTATCACCATCATAGTAATGAGTTTGATTAGGCATAAAAGCAAATACATTTTTATAATTAATTTTACTTGCTTCTTCTTTAGTCATTAAAGTATGCAACCAAGCTACTAATATATGTTTAGCTTTTCTTCTTATTGGTTTCATTTGTTTTGCGTTCATTTGTTTTCTTTCTTTTGATGAAAGACTTCATACCAAGTATTACATTCATCACATTGATACATACTAACTATATTATGTTCAGACTCTGGATGTGTATCTTCAGTATCAAAATCATTATTCCATCTTACTTCTGCATTACAGTAGAAACATTTCATTTTCTTTTACTATAATCTTTTAATTGCTTTTCATATTCATATGTTATCTCTTCTACTAAAGGTTGTTTAACAACATCAGCTAACATAACATTCTTATTAGCATATTTAAATACTCTTAAACCTTTACCATTATTAGTATCAGAATGACATTCCCATTTATGAGGACAAAACATACAACCAGTAGCTAAAGTTTTGTTACCATTCTTTTCTGTTTTAAATTCATAACATTTTTCTGGAGGTGTATCTTGTTGTAATGTAGTTTTTAAATTTTTAATTAAAGATTTAACATTAGGTTTAGCCATGTCTTCAGGTTTATAAAAACATATATCACCACTTGATTTATCAACAACTAGAAAACCACCTGCTTTAGTACCCATAGCTGTTTCATATCCTGATAACTGGGCATGATAACCAAAAGGGTCATCACCTACTATCTCACCTGACTGAAACTTTTTAAAACTAAATGGTGAAGCAGACTTAACATCACATATCTCACCATCAATCTTACTATCTATATGTCCAGTCACACCATCAATCTCTACTTTCTTTTGTTGGTCTTCTATCTTATGACCTGCAAGTTCAGCTAAGTAAAGTACTAAGTGTTCAATGATATGACCATATAAAAATTTTAAATTTAATCCTGCGTCTTCATCTTTTCTATCTTTAGGACTATGTTTATCATACCATAGTTGTCTAGCAGGTTTACCTAGTACTGACATTCTAAGCTTACCTTCTTTATCTGTCCTTACTGGTGGAGTATTCCAAGCTAACATAGCTTCTTTAATATTCTTTAAGAATACATCCATGTTTTCTTCTGTCATGTTGGCAGGTTTACCATTAGATATTTCAGATATTAAATGTTTAATGTCTGAAGCTAAAGTACTAATGTGTTTCTGACCAGTTGTTTCCGATTTTATATTTTCCATTTAGTGGACACCTTACATTTAATTGTTTACCTGCATCTACAATAGATTGTACTGCTAACATTCCAAACTCATCTGCTCTTTTCTCTTCTACTTCGTATTGAAACTCATCATGTACATTCACTACTGGTAGTGCTTTGATTTGTTTTATCTTAACATATTCCTCTAGCAATGTCAACGCATACTTCATAACAGTTGCACCTGCTCCTTGAAGTAAAGTATTTAATGCTGCATGAGGATATCTTATTATTATTTTTCTTTGGTCGAGTCCTCTGACCCATCTTCTACTAGCAATTCGTTCCACCTTTTCTCGTAAGCTTCTAAGACTTGGTGTTGCTCTAAGAAATTTTTCTTTAATTCTTTCACCATCTCTTTCCGAACCTCCAATGATACTTCCGATTTTTTTTGAACCTGCTCCATAGATGAATGCATAAATAAAAGTTTTGCTTTCATCTCTTGATGCCAAACCAGCAGCAATTTGATTTGTAGTGTGTATATCTCCATTAACGACTTCATGTGTATAATCCTTATCATTCATGTAGTGTGCTAACATCCTCAACTCAAGTCCTGAAGCATCAACACCTACTAATTTATAACCTTTGTTTACTGTCCATAATGCCCTACATTCTTTGCCATAAGGAGAGTACACAGCAGGAATTTGAGCCATGTTGGGCGACTGATGGCTCATCCTTCCTGTTATTGTTCCATTGGTAATAACTTTGCCATGCACTCTACCATCTTCCTTAATAGCTTCTATCCAAGAACTGACTTGAGCAATTCTTTTCTGTAGCATTAAGAATCTGTTTATTAATTTAGCTTCAGGTATATTATGTATTTGAGATAATACTTTCTCATCAACAATTACATGACCCTTATCTGTTTTCTTCTTAGGTTTCCACCCAAGTAACATTAATCGTTCAGCAATCTGTTGCCTTGAACCTAAATTAAATTCTTTATATTTAACTTTAATAAAGGGTACTCCCTTTACATAACCTCTTGCTTTGTTATTAGACTTAGGTATAAACTCTGTCTCTATTTTTAAAGGAGGAAAAGTTTGTCTTACCTTAGTTGTTAGGTCATTCATATCTTCTTGAAACTTACATTGTAATTCATAAGCATCAATAACATTTATTTTAAATCCTGTATCATGTTGTTTCTGAATTATCTCTGCAACCTTATGCTCTAACTCTATTGATTGTCCAAAGTCTTTTGTCTTAGTAATTAAAAATTTATATAATCTTTCTGTTAACTCTACATCATTCCTACAATAAGTCAACATCTCTTCAGTAAAGAAATCAAATTGTTCAAAGTGTATTTTATTATGTCCTAACTTTGTACCCCAATTTTTTAATGAGTGTCCACCTTCTATCATTGGATTTAATAATCTAGATAGTACTAATGTATCTGTCTTCTTACAATTAGCAAACAAATCATAACCAAATATTTTATTGACAACTGGTATATCAAATCCTAATATGTTATGACCTATTACTTCTTCAGTTTGTTTTATAAACTCTTCAAACCTATGTAAGTTATCTTCTCTAAACTGATAGTAAGTGTCATTGTGTTTACAAACAATACACCATATCTTATCAGCAGTCATGGTTGTTTCTATATCAAATATAACTTTATTAAAAGTCATCTGACTTTACCTCATTAAGTCTACCAGTATCTATATCGTACTTTAAGTCACAACAAGGACCAGTTATACCTGAGAATCTATTCTTTAATACTCTTATCCTAGTGGTGTTCCTTATATCAGGGTCATCGTTCTGTGCGTCTCTCTCAAGCCCAATAACCATGTCACTTAGCTGTCCTATACTAGCTGAACCTCTTAATTGTGATAGTGATGTTGCTGCACCTTCCTCATGTCCTTTACCATCTGGTCTTCTAAGGTGTGATACAACTATCATAGATACCCCTGTCTCTTGAACAAGTGTTCTAAGCCTAGTCATAATCTCATCTAATGCTCTTCTCTCATCACCATGCTGTTGGTCTGATACAATAATACTTATATGGTCAATGACTATATACTTACAATCTAAACCTTTAGCTAAGAACCTAACTCTTGAAACAATATTATCAATAGAGTTAGAACCAAAATGGTCAAACATAAATACTCTACCAGTACCTACTGTTGCATCAAAGTATGTTTTCATTTCTTCTTTACTTACATGAACATCAGGTAAGTGTAATCTTTGATTAGCTTCAACACTCATCAAACCTTTTGAAGTTATAACTGGTGTCTCCTCTAACATTAACAAACCAATTTTATCTTCAGTTGATTTTATAATGTGATGTACTACCTCTCTCATTACTTGTGTCTTACCTAGTCCAGACCCTGCTGTAAAGGTAACTAACTCTGAAGGTCTTAGTCCATAAGTAATTTTATTTAAACCTTCAAATGGATACTGAACAAATGATTTAGTAATTGGTTTTAATACAGCATCTAATAATGTATTAGCATTTATAATTCCATCTGGTGCAAATACTTTAGCATCCCAAAATGTTTTATTATATATTTGTATTTTATTTTTTGTTAAACAATCTGAAGCATCTTTAAATCCTTCAGGTAAATGCATGACCTTACATTTTCCTGGTGAAAATAACTCTGCAACTTTCATTGCACCTACTCTACCTTGTTCATCATTATCAAAATTTATAATGACATTATCAAAATTATTTTCTAACCATTCTAAACTTGTCTTAATATCTTTTACTGCTGAAGAGATACCATTCTTAATACTAACTACTGGTGTGTGGTAGTTTCCTTTTAACATCATCTGATAAGCTGATAAACAATCTAACTCACCTTCAGTTATTATACAGTATTTATTTTTAGAAAAAAGATGTTCACCAAACAGCCCAGAGTTTTTTGTATTACCTTGTATACTAAACTCTTTTAGCTTTGTGTATCTAGTCTTAGTCGCAATCTTTGCACCTTGCGTATCGTGATATGGATAGTAATGGTTTGTTATAGTACCCATGTTATCCATCTTAACTGTCACTCCAAACTTCTTACAAGTTTGTTCTGAAATATTTCTATCTATAATTTCTGCATAGTTAGAATCTTTCATATAATCTTTTACTTCATACTCATTATTACTATTCGTTGTTGGTTGTAATTCCATATCATATTCCCTTATATATTCTTGACATGAAAAACAATAAGCAGAGTTGTCTGCATTCACAGATACTGCATCACTACTTGAACATAGTGGACAGGGTAAGTGAAACTTTACAAATCCATTTTTATTTATTTCTTCCATAGTCGCCCTTATGATTAATTAATTCAAAAAAAAAGAAGCCGACTCTACTACAAGCCGACTTCTTTCTAGGAGTAAAAAATGATGACACACTATATGTCCTTCACTTTATGAGATGTTATACTAAAAATCTTCCTTGATGTCAACACCTGCACCATTAGAAGTTTCAATATCAAAATCTTCTTTAGGTGTATACTCGATTAAGTCCATGACTTGTACAGCTTGTAAGTCCAAGCCCTTTCCCTTCTTACCTTTGAAGTTCCAGTCATAAGGTCTGTACATTACTTTAACCTTACTACCATTACCAACTATCTTATCGAGTGGTTGTTTAGCACCATCAACTAATGTTGGTTGTGTATTCTTATCACCATTAGCTTTAGATACTTTTCTTTTAAATCTAACTATGTTAGATATTGTTTGCTCATCAATTACAGTTTCACCAACAGAGATTCCTTGACTTCTAAAATCTTCGGCTGTTGCGTCATCAACTGCTAAATCAATTCTCCACATAGGTTCAAACTTTTCGTTTGGTCGTGTCAGAGAAGCCCAGTAAGCTGTGCCTTCAATTATTGCCATATGTATTTCCTTTATTGTTATTGTTAATTATTATTGTATAACTATCATACTTCATCATCGGTGTCAACACTTGGTTCAACTTTATTTTCAAGCATCTCTTCTATTTTCTTATCGATGTTTAGTTTAATAGTTTGTTTCTTGTTCAGCTTTTCCTGAAGTTCACCTATCTTAGAACCCATAGATTGAATATCATTATTAGCCTGTTCTAATTGTATTAGAATTTGTTTAATCTTACTATCCTTTTGATTGATAGTATCATTTAATTCTTGTTTCTCTTTTGTTAAATCAGAGATTGTAGATTTATATTCTTTTAATAAAGATTTGTCTGTCATTTTATATTGCTATACATTCCTCAGTAAATAATAATTTCAAAGGCAACACTACACACTTGGATGCTCTATAGTCTCCAATACTTTTAGTGTGTGTCTTCTTATATTTCTTTACTATTTTTTTTAATCTTGATACTCTAAA
>WLWG01002019.1_pt1 | contig 16462 bp, 14 predicted proteins | sample 6712871 | NCBI WGS metagenome assembly WLWG01 (sample SAMN12718693, study PRJNA515312) | sponge metagenome | isolation source: marine sponge | host: Mycale hentscheli | place: New Zealand: South Island, Marlborough, Capsize Point | collected 2003-05-01
AAAAAGTTTAAAAGATAATGGGATTGTTTGATGAAAGAATTCCATACAAACCTTTTGAGTATCCTGAATATTATACAGAAGGATGGTTAAAACAAGCACAAGCATTTTGGCTTCATACTGAAATACCAATGTCTAGTGATGTTAAAGATTGGAATGAAAAATTAACTAAAAAAGAAAAGAACCTAGTAGGTAATATCTTACTAGGTTTTGCTCAGACTGAATGTGCAGTATCAGATTACTGGACACAAAAAGTTGTATCATGGTTTCCTAAACATGAGATACAACAAATGGCTATGATGTTTGGTTCACAAGAAACTATACACGCAGTAGCATATTCTTATTTAAATGAAACACTTGGTCTTGAAAATTTTGAAGCGTTCTTACAAGACAAGGCAACAATGGAACGTTTTGATAATCTAATTAGTTATAATGGAAATAACACCAATGGAATTGCAAGAAGCCTTGCAATCTTTAGCGCCTTTGCTGAAGGCGTTAGTCTTTATTCTGCTTTTGCTGTGTTATATAGTTTTCAACTCAGAAATCTTTTAAAAGGGGTAGGTCAGCAAATGAAATGGAGTGTAAGAGATGAATCTCTTCATTCTAAAATGGGATGTCAACTCTTTAGACATATGTGTAAAGAAGATCCTAAGTTGTTAAACAAATCTAAAAAAGATATATTAGATGCAGCACAAACAATGCTTAAAGCAGAAGAAAATTACATTGACAAAATGTTCGAGTTGGGTGACATCGAAAACCTTAAAGCTTACGACCTTAAACAGTTTATACGAAAAAGACTCAATGAAAAAATTGTTGAACTCGGTTACAATGACAAACGGGAATACTTTAAATTTGACGAAGACTCAGCAAAAAATCTTGACTGGTTCTACCATCTTACCGGGGGGCATACTCATACTGATTTTTTTGTTATGCGTCCGACTGATTATTCCAAAGCAAATGAAGGCGAAGATTTTGAAGATATTTGGTAATGAATGATTTCCAATTATATTTAAAAGAAAGAGGGATAACAGAAGAAGATTTAATTGAATGGATGGCAATAATGGATAAAAACCATTTAATGGAAATTATAAGTGATAAATATTATAAAAAAAAATCAAAAATTCATAATATTGGGTTATTTGCACTTGATAAACTAAATAAAGGAGATTATATAGGATTTGCTTTATTTGAAAATAAAAGAACAACTCTAGGAAGATATACAAACCACAGTGGAAGGCCTAATATTAAATTTATAAAATCCCATACTAATATAATAGGTATAACTACTAAGGTAATTAAAAAAAATGAGGAACTTCTGGTTGATTATAGACATCCGAACTTAGAATAAGTGAAAAAGAAAATTAAATGCAGCCAATGCAATAAGGAATTTGACCATGGTTTTGAGTATAGGATGCATTGGGAAAAACATCATTTAGATTATGCAATTAAATTTGCGGAAGAATTAAATAAAAGAAATGAGACATTGTAATATATGTAAAAAACGTAAAAAAGATTCTAAATTTAAACACGACGGTAAAAAAACTTGTATTAGATGTGAATTTAGGTGGAAAAGATCTTTTTTAAGGTTATTAGTTCAAGATAGAAGACTATCAGCTAAAGAAAGATTAGCTAATAGACTTGGATATTTTGGAACGGCTTTTATAATGATTAGTCCATATTTATTACCATATGGAAATATTGGAGCAGTTACATATGTTATTGGAGGTATTGTATGCATACCTCAAGTTTGGGTAGCCAAACAATGGAATTTAGTATTAGTTAATTTAAATGTAACTATTGGTTACTTAATTTATATGTTATACAATGGAGGATAAAGAAAAAATAAAAGAATACGCACTTAAAAACTATAAAAAAACTTTTATTAAAAAAGTTATAACAAGAGATAGTAAAGGAAAAATAATTCGTAGACAATTTATTGATTTAGAACCTATTGTTTCAATAAAAGACAACCATATAGAAGTTAAAAACCATATAGATGCTTCACCAATTATATTAAGTAAAAATATATTAAAATGAAAGAAAGTAAATTAATAGAAAAATTTAATAAATTAGAAAAACAAATGGCAGCCGTAACTAATGTGCTGCGTAAGATTATACAAGACCTTGGTAATGTAGAAAATTTAGCTCAAGGTACTTTAACCTCTTTAAAAACTTTTATAGGCGAAAAAGAGTGGGATAGAATTATTGAAGAATTAAAATCAAAAGATGTTCTTAAAGATAAAACAGAAGATTGCAAAGATTGTAACAAAGAAAAAAAATTAGAAGTATGAAAAAAATTATATTAAGTTTAATTATATTATTATCTACATATTCTTATTCTCAAGATTTAAAAGATTTTGAAGGGTTATGGACAAGTGGAGATACTAATTTTATAACAGTTTTTACTCACAATGATATAGAAGATAGCTTATCAGTATATACATTTAGTTTTAAAAGTAACCACACTGTTAATGAAATTATAACAAAAACAAACGATAGTATAGTTTCTACTCAAACATTAAATAAAAAAAATGGGTGGAAAGTAACAACAGATTATAAATTATTAACTAAACAAACAATGATTGCATCTTTTGATGGAGATACAAATGTAAAATGTTTATATTATAAAGCTAATTTTAATGTGGAATAACGATTGGGTAAAAGGAAAAGATTATCCTTCTTGGGGTAACAATGATATATATAAACAAACTATAACTGGAGGTTATTTACTACCTACAGAAACTCCTCGTGAAGCATATCAAAGAGTAGCTAAAACAATTGCTAAACGTTTATATAAACCAGAATTATCTGAAAGATTCTTTGAATATATTTGGAATGGTTGGCTTTGTTTAGCTTCACCAGTATTATCTAATACAGGTACAGATAGAGGTTTACCAATAAGTTGTTTTGGAATTGATGTGGCAGATAGTATAAATGATATAGGTGAAAAGAATTTAGAAATGATGATGCTTGCTAAACACGGAGGAGGTGTAGGTATTGGTGTTAATATGATAAGACCTTCTGGAGCTAGAATTACAGGTAACGGAACATCAGATGGAGTAGTACCATTTTGTAAAATTTATGATTCTACTATATTAGCAACAAATCAAGGTAGCGTTAGAAGAGGTGCAGCATCTGTAAACATAAATATAGAGCATCCTGATTTTTTAGATTGGTTAGAAATAAGAGAACCTAAAGGAGATGTCAATAGACAATCACTTAACTTACATCAGTGTGCTGTAGTAGGTGATAAGTTTATGAGAAGACTAGAAGCTGGTGATACAGTTTCAAGAAATAAATGGAGTAAGTTGTTACAAAAAAGAAAAGCAACTGGAGAACCTTATATATTATTTAAAGGAAATACTAATAAAGCTAATCCTTCTTCATATAAAGATAATGCTTTAAAAGTACATATGACTAATATATGTAGTGAAATAGTTTTACACACAGATGAAAATCATAGTTTTGTTTGCTGTTTATCTAGTTTAAATTTAGCTAAATATGATGAATGGAAAAACACTAATATTATATATGATTCTATATGGTTTTTAGATGGAGTATTAGAAGAATTTATACAACGAGCTAAATATAGAACGGGATTTGAAAATTCTGTAAGATCAGCAGAAAAAGGTAGAGCTTTAGGATTAGGAGTTTTAGGTTGGCATACTTATTTACAAGAAAAAGGTTTACCTTTTGAAGGGTTATTGTCTCAATTTGAAACAAGAAGAATATTTAGTCAAATTAAAATAGAATCTGAAAGAGCTAGTATGGAGTTAGCTGAAATATATGGAGAACCTTTATGGTGTAAAGGCACTGGAATGCGTAATACTCATTTAAGAGCTATAGCACCAACTGTAAGTAATTCTAAATTATCTGGTAATGTATCACCAGGTATAGAACCTTGGGCTGCTAATGTGTTTACAGATCAATCTGCTAAAGGAACTTTTATTAGAAAAAATCCTACATTAGTTAAGCTTTTAAGAAAACATAAATTAAATACAAATGAAATCTGGGATAAAATTTTGGCGGATGGTGGTTCAGTGCAAGATATTAATGAACTTGATTCTGTGGTTCTTGCTAACGACATACCGGCTAAAGACGTTTTTAAAACGTTTAAAGAAATAAATCAACTTGAATTAATAAATCAAGCTGGAATAAGACAACAATATATAGATCAATCAGTAAGTTTAAATTTAGCTTTTCCATCAGAAGCTCCACCTAAATGGATAAATAAAGTTCATTTAGATGCTTGGAAGAAAGGAGTTAAAACACTTTATTATATGAGAACTGAATCTGTATTAAGAGGGGATATAGCAGCTAATGCTATGGATCCTGAGTGTTTTAGCTGTGATGGTTAAAAAAAAGAAGGGAGACCTTTCGATCTCCCTTCAATACAGGAACTTTGGGGTGTGGAGCCCATTTTATCGTGTTCCTTTTATCAATAAGTCCACATAACATCAGGATCTTTATCTGGATCCATATCTACATGTACAAAGGTATTTCCTATACCTATTCTAGTAAATCCTACATCTAATAAACAGTTTATAAGATCATATCTTTCTCTTGAGTTTATACAATGAATATCAACTGCTAAACCTTTAAGGTGAGAGGAATTCTTTTTTCCCCCAACCTTTTTATTATGTTCTTTCGTTCGATAACCACTGTTTATATGAATTGCTCTGTCAAACTTAGATCGTACTAGATCTATTTTATCTAACATTTCTTGCTTCATATTTCTTCCACTACCCATTTCATCGGGTGAATCAAACTCGGTAATGTTAAAGTATTGCATTATTTGTATTTTTTAAACATTAATTTATACAATAGCGCATTCCACGCTGCTTGTAATTTATCTATAAATTTTTTCATTTTATATAGGTTTACAGTCGGGAACCATTTTTCCACCTTTCTTTTTATAAGTTTTTTTACCTTTAACTATATTACTATAACCTTTCCAACAAGATGTTTTTTTCTTAGCAAAAGGTGAATTAGTTTGTGAATATCCCATGATTATTTTTTTTCTTTATTTGAATTACAAAAATTTCTAGCAGCACCAACACTGCCAAATCCCCATTTTTTTAAAGCTATTGCTTTTTTTGTAGGTTGTCCTTTAGAATCTTTCATTGCACCTGCCATACCAGCAAATCTACAAGCAAAAGATATTCTTCTTTTACCTTTACCACTAGTTTGTCTAGATCCTAATGTTTTACCAGTTTCACTTTTATGCTTACTACGCATTTTTCTATTTTGCTTTTCGTAAGCTTCGTTTGTTATTTTAAAAGGGCTACTACTTTTCATATTATTTTCCTTTACACTTACAGTTATTTTCTCCACAAACACAATCTTTGTCTTTATTATATATAGTATCAAATGCATTGGCACCTAATAATGTTAATTGATCTATCATGTTTGTTTGAATTTTAATAAGCATTTTTTCTAGTTCATCTTTTTGTGTAACAAGATGATCTACTTTAGAGGTTAAACCTTCATTTTGTTTTTTAAGTTCGTTGACTTCGTCCGGATTTCTACCTATGACTGTCATTATAACAACCGATAGAGACCCAACTATCATTCCTATTATGGACACCACCACGTCTTTATTCATGTTGGGTATTTCATTATATGATAAGAAAACTAGTATACCTATTACTAATAGAAATATACCAATTGCCCCTACATAATGTCTTAATTCTTTGGCTACGCCGTTTGCTATTTTCATATTTGTATTAATTTATTTCTTTTTTTTCTCTTTGTTCTTTTCTTTCTTTTCTTTCTCTGGGTATAGTTCTTTTTTTAGGTTTTTCTTTTTTTACACCTAACTCCCAATCAGACCAACCAGCAAGCATAGCAATTCTTGCCCATGCTTCATAATCTGAACTACTGGCTTTTCTTATATTATCAATTTTCTTAAATGCTCTATCAAGTGGAACATTAGTTGTTGCAGCTATAACTTGACCAGCTGCTAAATATGCAGGATTATCTAATGAAAATCCCTTTTCCATCATTTCTTTTTTATTCCAGTCCCAAGTTCTACCTGCAGATCTTAATTTACCTATTTTAGATGATACAGGAGGTGAAATATCTAACATTTCAATAGCCGCATCTTGAGCTTTAGCACCATCAGCTAGTTTCATTATGACATTTTTAAGTGTAGATATAGCGGCACCATGAAAACCAATACCTCTTAAAAGAGAATCAGCCATTCCATTAGCTATTCCGGTGTATTTTTTATTTAATTTTTCTTCATCAGGCTCTTCATCAGCAAATGCCATAGCAAATAAAGCTTGTTGTAAAGCATTAAATATTACGTTTTGTATAAAACCATAATACAATATTTTAGATATATTAGTTTTATCATCTCCTCGACGATTCTTAAGATCGCTAGCAGCTTTTTGCATTAATCTTGCATACTGTGCTGGAGTATTTGCAAAAGCTAATATAATACGTCCCATTGGACCAGCTTGTTGTTTACTAATTCTATCAGGTCTACTTGATTGTTGTGACTCTTCAGCTGTTTCTCTAAAATCTTGAAATGCTTGCGCATCTGCTTCCGCATCTGATAAACCTTGTTTTTTTAAACTTTTAAATCTATTTCTATAAAAAGTAGCACCACCTGAAGCAATAGCAAAACTATCTGCTATTTGTGTAGGTAAAAAACCTAGTTTTAATATTTTACTTATAAAAGCTTTAGCTTTGTTTTTAGACTCAGCAGCGATCTCAGCAATATCAGCTTCACTAACATTTATTTTTAAACCATTACGTCTTTCAACTAAATAATCTGAATTCATTAGTTTTACTACATCTTTCCAATATTGAGGTTGATTACCAAAAGCTGCTGCTGCTTTTAATGGATTGTTGTCGGTAAAATTTATAAAGTTAACAGCTGATATAGTTTGTAATACGGCTGATCTCATGTTAAAAAACATAATAGCTCCAACAGCTCCATTGATCCAATCTGTAAACCTACCTGTTAACGTATCACCTTTAAAACCTCTATTACTACCAGTTTTCATTCTACCTAACATATTCTCTAAAGCATCTCTATAACCACTACCATAAGCCGCCTCAAGCTTGTTCATAGTTTCTTCAGTAAACACTTGATCTACATTGTTTTGCCATTGCTGTAAATATTTAGCTCTAACAACCGTGTTTAAACCTGATAATAAATCTGTGGTAATAGTACCAGCTAACCATCCTTCACTAGGCTTAGGATAACCATTATCTTTGTTTATAGCTATAAGTTCACTAGAAAACAATTGCAGGTTTTTATCAGCATCTACATAATCATTTAATATTTTAGCGTCAGTTTTAGATAATCCTGGAATTTTCATACCTTGTTGTGTCCAAGCGTGAACTCTAACTGCATTACCAACAGTATAAGGTTCACCTACTATTTTTTTACTTAAATCTTTAGGACTAACACCTAGTAATTTTTTTAAAGCTTTAAAATCATTAGCTAAAGCAACTCTAGCATTTGATATATCTATATTAGCTCTAGCAAATGGGTCTATAAAGTTTTCTTTAATCCAAGCTATAGTTTTATCACCTTGCTTACCTTTTCCAGCAAAATATCTAGTTAAACCTACAAAATCTTGAGCAGATGGTGGTATACCTAATAAATCAAACCTACCTTTATTAGCACCTACAGCTCTAGCTTTTGTTTGGCCATATCTTTTTTCTTTACCAATACCTGTAGCTTTTTCAATTATAACATTAAATTGTTCATTTAAATTAACGCCTTCGCTAGCTTGTACTCTTGCGTTTTTAGCCTGAATATCTAAATCTTGCATTTTTTCTAAAACAACATTATTAGCTGAGTTAACTTTTGGTCTTTGATTAATAGGTATAACACCTCTATTTTTTATTGAAGCCGCTTTTTGTTGTTGTTTAAATTTTTTTCTATCTTTAATTGGCACTTGAATACCAGCACTATTTATACCATAAACATCATAAATAGATTTTCCTTTGCCTAACATTATTGTTTTAGGGTCAATACCAAAATTATTACCAGCAACATTAATATTAAAATATCTTCCCCAACTATCATCTTCCATAACCCATCCTCCAGGAGTTTGACTTATATATGTAAAAGGTTTACCGTTTGCTCCAATTCCTTTTAATTTTTTATCACTAGATTTTAATAGAACACCTTGTTTGTAATTTCTTTCTATGTTTTTCCATGTATTTTTTAAATTTTGTGTAGCTGCTTGTAAAAATATATATTTAGCAACAATAGAAGCTGGTAAAGTATGTTCTTCTACGGTTTCAAAATCTAAAAAACCTTGTTGAAAAAACCTAAAAGGTGCAGCTTTTCTTATAAACTGCTGTTGGTTTGCGCTGGTAGAGCCTAACATAGCAACTATTAAAGGTCCATTTTTCTTTAAACCTTCACCTTTCATTAAATTTTGAAATATAAAGCTTAATGTTTCTAGTCCTTTTAAAGAATTATCTTGACTTTTTATAAAATCAGCATCGTTTAATGCTACTTCTATGTTAAATTTTTTAGTTTTAGGATTAAAAGATTTTGCCATATCATTCCACATATCATTTTCTGGAGCAAACTCTACATCTTTAGCCCATCTTTCAAAATCTGTATTGTTTAAAAATAATAAATTTTTACTATAATCTCTAATTTCTACTGGCTCTTTAGCTTTTGCCTCTGTAAAATCATTAGTTGGTTGAATAGCACCTTCTCCAAGATCTAAATCTACAGATTCTGAACTTCCAGTTAAACTTTTAAAAACAGATCTTGGTATTTGTAATGTTATACCATTGTCAACTAAAGCTTTTTTTACAAGTTCTCTATCAGCTTCTTTTCCTAAATCAAACTTTTTAATATTTACTATATTACTTATTTTATTCCAAAGTTTATCGTTTTTAGCAAAATCAAACTCAGTATCTTGTAATAAATCGTTTTTTATAAAAACATTAACACCTTCACTAAACTGAGCCCTTGAGTCTCTTTGTATTTTTTTATTAATTATAGCTAATTCTTTTTCGTTTATTTCACCTTTAAACACGGAAGGTATCATATCAAAAGCCGCTTCAGTTGCTATTGCTGTTGCTAAAGCTGTTTTTCTATTACCTTTTGTATTACTTATTTTACCAGTATTTGGATTAATAGGCGGTGGATTAAAAAAATTAGCAAGTTCTGTATCGCTAAACTTTTTTAACTCATATAAATTTATACCTTGAGCATCGTTTTCTAAATAATTAATTTGCTCATTTTCTCTTGCTTTATCTATATCTTTTTGTTTAGTTAATCTTACAGGTGGTTTAGTAAACTTTCTGTCTTCTGGTTTTAAATCAGATTCTATTTGTTTAAAATAAGAAACAGGCATTACACGCCTTAATGTAGGTATAATTTTTTTTATAAAATTATCATACTCATTTCTTGTACCAAATTTGTTTTTAAATTTATTAGTTAGTTTACCAGAAATAACTTCTTTAACAAAAGGTAAAAACTCTTTACTATTTACATCAGGAAGAACGCTTTTAGCAACCTCTAATACAGAAGCTCTAATATCGTCTTCTATAGTTTTATCAATTAATTCAGGAGCGTTTTCTTTTATTTTAGATTGAGGTATAGCATCAACAACATCTAAAGCATCGTCTTGTCCAACATCTTGACTAGCAATATTAGAACCAATAGTAGCTCCTGTTGAAGTAATATTATCCAAAGAAACTGTAGTACCTGCCCTATATTTATTACTTATGTCTCCTATTCTAAAATTTTTTAACTCAGAAACTATAAAACCTCCAATAGTACCTACGCCAACTTTATATCTTTTTATAGTATTTTGTAATTCTTTACTAGATTTAACATCTTCAATAAAGTCAGATATTGGTTGATTATAAAATTTAGCATTAGGATCGTTTACATCAACTCCATTTTTTTGCAGTTCTTTTTTTATAATACCATCTAAAACATTAGTTGTTAAAATTTCAATTTCAACATTTCTTGCACCAGTTTTATCATATTTTTCTTGAGTCATGTTTTCGCCCATAGCAGCCTCTAGCTGTGATCCTATGGATTCTTGTATGGCTTGATCTTGTTCCTCTTCTGGAATTAGATTTAAAGATGTTTTAGCAATAACATCTTGATTAAATTTTTTAAGAAATTGAAAAACAGAATCACTGGAATCAAAATCAAATAACCAATCATTTTTACCCATTAATTTTTGACCTAAACCTGATATTACTTTTTTCATATCAAACAAGATGTCTATGTCACCAACCTTTATAACACCTAACGCAACAGCATCACTTAAAGTGTTAAGCATTTCTTCAGCAGCTTTATTTCCTTTTTTATAGTTATTTAATCTATTAGTTAAAGCATCATAATCTTCTTTGCTTATTTCACCTAGTTCATATTTATTTTTTAAAGACTCAATAGTTTTATTTACAGCTTTTGTTGCTGTTTCATTTAAATCTCCATTTTCATTTAATAAATCTGAAGCAGATATTTTTTGATGAAACAACTCGTGGTATGGAGCTACAGCCGCATATTTCGCCTCAGCATTTGTATTAGAAATTAATATACTTCTGTCTATTTGTTGTTTATTTACTAAAATATCATCACCAATTCTAACCGCATTTGCAGGTGCTTTTATCATTACACCGTCATCATCAAACTTTCCTTCAAACTTTTCATTAATTTCTTTTTGTTCTTCCTTTGAATATTTAGATATTTGATCTGGTCTTATTTTACCGTTTTCAATAACTATGTATTCTCCATTTTTATTCATACCAACCATTGTAGCATCTTGGTATAAACTAGCTAGCCCGGCGTAATACTCTGCCTCGGGATTTGTTTCTACATTTCCATTAGCATCTTTTAAAGTAGCGCCTGCATCTTTAAGAGCATTTCTTAGTTTTAGTTGTTTTGTATTTAATAAATCATTTCTAGCTTTGTCTAGTTTTTTATATTTATTTATTAAATCATTTTTTGTTTTAATACCAAAATCACTTAAATCACCAGAAGCACCTAATGCGCCTAAGTCTTTTAATACTTGTCTTTTTTGTCTTGATAATTCTGCTGCTTCATATATTTGAGCTTCAGACATACTATTAAGTTTTTGAAAACTTAAAGCATCTGATAAAGCTAATTTTCTAATTAATTCAACTTTTCTTAATCTAGCTATTTTTAGTTCTTCACCTTTTAATCCACTAATGTTTTCATTAATACCTATTAATTCTTTGGCAAATTTTTGATTTTGCATAACTTCTCTTGAAGTTATAAATTCATTTTTAAGAATATTCATAGTGTTGCCAGCAACTCTTCCTCCGCCTAATGCAATAGCCATAATGCTTGTGTCAAAATAAAAATCTTTATTTAAACCGTCTAACATGTTTTTGTTTTCTTTTAAAACATGTATATCAAAGATTCTATTAGCAGTGTTGACTAAAGTTTCTTCTGTTCCTTCTATAAAAACGCCTTTTGCTAAAGGTTGAGCAGCTCCATAATAAAGTTTTTTAGCTAAATTAGCACCTATCATTTTACTATATTTAGTTAATCCAGCTACAATTTTTAATGAACCAAAGCTTTCCCCTACAACATCACTTATACCATACCCCCAAGCTGTAAAAGCTTTTTGTAATCTAGTATAATTTTGAGTTGCGTCTATTTCACTAATTCTAGCAGCTAAAGCATTTCTTTGACCAGGATCTCTAGACATTTCAAATTGTTGTTCTAAAAGATCAATTTGTTTTTGAGCATTTCTTTCTCCTAGTTCTAGTTCAGCTCCTTTCATACCAGTTCCACCTGCTAAAAAAGTAATTTGAGAAGTTCTAATACCAGCTTTCATAAATATTTTAGATTTTATAGCTGCGTTTCTCATTGCTTTGTAACCCATGTTTTTAGCTCCTTGTATAGCAACATTACCAGCAACTCCACCACCCGCTGTAGCTAAACTTATAACCAAAGATGGCATGTTGTTTGCCATACCTTCTTTTGTTCTATCCCACCAACCAACTCCTTCACTGCCAATATCACTTAGTTCTAAAGTTTTAGGTATTGTATTTTCCAACCTATCACTAATTTGTTGATTATAATTTATAGCAGATTCTTTCATTACACTCATTGCTTGATCTACTTTTTTAGAAAACCTAGGGTCATCAACTAAGGCTTTAACAAAAGAACTTCCTCCCTGCGCAAGCATACTACCTAGATAAGCACCACCACCACCAAAAAAGTTTTCCATGTTTAATGATGCTCTAGTAACAAAACTGTAATCTAAACTAATAGCTTTTTCCATAATATTAGCTACATTTAAATCACCTATTTTTTCATTAAATTTTTTTATATTAAAATTGTAAGCCTCAGAATCAGATATAATGTTTGAATATATTTCATCAAACTTTTTTGTTTCTAATTCATTTATTAAATCATTATGTTCTTTACCTAAAGCATTGTATTCATCTATTATTTTAGCTTTAGCGGGTAAATAAACCCCATCATCTAATCTTTGAAAACCTACTGTTTGTTCTAATTCTTTACGTTTTTTATTTATTTCTTTTAGTTTATCTTCGTAAGGTTTTGTTTCTATTTCATATTGATCACGTGCATTTTTTATTCTTAAACTTTCAGTTGTTAAGATTTTAGCTTCACCTTTTAAATAATCACTAGCTTGCTCAAGACTTTCAAATTGTTTATCACTACCAAAAGAACTCATACGAGCTTGGTACACAGGATCAACCTGTCTCATAAAGTTTTCTGATATACTATCTTGTAAATCAAAAACTGCTTCTTCGTTTAAAGTATTTATATATTTTTGATTACCAGGATTAACACCAACCAATCCTTTTCCTTCTTTAAAATCTTTATATTGTTGTAAATAATCTATACCATCTTCTTTACCTCTTTTAATTAAATATTGTTCTTGACTCATAATTGGCCTTTGTTGACCACCGCCTGATTGAGTACCTGGAACTCCACCTTGAACAAATTCAGTAGGAATATCTCCTAATTTAAAGTATTTTTCAGCAGCTATTGCATCTGCTTCTTCAGGATTATAATTTTTAATAGCGTCAAACATTTTGACCTCATATGCGTCTGCTATTTTTTGTTTTTTATTTTCTTTTATATCTGCCTTTTTAGCAAAAAAATCTGGTTGTTTAAAAGATAAAGGAGCTGTAACAATAACCTCGTCTAGTTCCTCAGGAAGAATAAACGAATCGCTTCCAATATCATAGTTAGCATAGTCTAATGGATCAGAAGAACTTTGAGTGCTACTAGCTTTTCTTCTAGCTATAATCGCTTCTTTAGAATTATCTGGCTTTTGTAATTCCGACAAACCAGGATCCAAATTGGATGCCGTATTTTTTTCTGGTGTTACAGACGCATCCGTCTCCACAACACCGTTTTCCTTTACTGAATCATCGTCAACTACGTTTAAACCATCTTTAGTTTTTACGTAATCTAATATATCTAATTCATTTTTTTCAGCAGCTTCTATAACAAAATCTTCTGAAATAGGTTCATTGTTAAAAGTATATTTAGCCATAAATTTAATTTAATAATGGGTTTAATGGGTTGCCTGGAATATTTCTAGTTTTACCACTCAGAGAAAATTTATCGTCTGTTTTAGTAAAATCAAAAATACTCACTTGTTTATCACTTGCACCAGCAGCTTTTAATAAAGCCTTCTTTATTTGTGCTTGGCTCATACCGCTATCTATTGTTACTGATTTTCCGTTTCCAACTACTTTAAATGATGGCTTGTCACCTTTATCTAAGTTTTTTGAAAAATCAACAGATTTTATACCATCTAAACTTTCAATATAAGTAATTAAATTATTAACATTTGGATCATCTAAAGATTGAAAAGTAGGTATAACTTTTTTCTCTAATTTTTCGCCTAATAAATTTAAAGATTTTTCTAATTGATCTTTTTTATATTTATCAGTTCTTATTGCATCGGTATCTTTAATTGTTGAGTCTTCCACATTTCTTGTATTGGTTGCTTCCATACCGTTTTGTAGTTCATCAAACTTTTTATCTATAATAAACTTAGTTAATTTATCGTATGATTCTTGTGTTATTCCACCTGGGCCAGAAGGATCACTTTCTATATCTATATCAACCTGAGCAACATCATCTACCCAACTTTGCAAGTTAACTTGACCTAAAGCCATGTTGTTTGTTTCTGCTCTTCCTGCTTGCATTATACCATTAATTTGAGCTTTTAAACTTGGTAAAGCTAAAGTTTCAAAATCTTTACGATCTAACTGAGGTATTTCAAATATTTTACTACCTACTTGTAAATCTTTAGTTATATAGCTACCATCTTCGTTTTGTAAAATCATGTTTTTAACTACAGAAGACTTTCCATCAACAGCACCTTTTTTAGTTATTTCTAAATCATCTAAAGTTTTAGTAAAATTAGCATTTATAGATGGATTAGTTATATAACTTGATGCTCCAAAATCACTATTTAAATTATAGTTTCTTGATTGATCAACAAATTCATTAGCCATACCATCTTCGCCAAGAACCGTTTGAACTTTCCCTCTTCCTCCAGGTCTATTATTAAACTTTAACCCTACACTTATAATACCATCTTCGTTTGTTTCTATATTAAAATCATAAGCTGAAGTTTTAGAAGGATTAAAAGTAGTGTTTACATCTTGAATTAATTGTGGGTGATTTGCTGAAGCAGACATTTTACCTTCTTGCCCTATTGTAAGTTGACCATTAGAAATATCATCCCTCATTCCTTTATAATTTTCTAAAGCATTAGATAAGCCTACTGTAAAAAAAGTTTCTAAATTGTTTAATTCATTTTGTGCAATAGATCTTTCTTTTCCTGTAAAATTTATATTTTTTAATTTAGATCTTAAATCAGAAGCTTTAGTAACTTGATCATTTAGTTGTTCTCTAAATGCAGGAGGTAATCTAAAACCTTTAATAGCTTTATTAACTTCTTTTAAATAAGCTGAACTGTCATTCATCCTATCTGTTTGATCTTTTATATTAGCTTTTCTTTGAGCTTGAGCTTTAGCATATCTTGTTGATATTCCTTTTGCAACACTTTTACCAATACTAGAAATTGCATTAGCATAATATTTTGCTGACTCAGTATCAATAACAGCTTGTGGATTTTCGTATGACATAATTATTATAATTTATTTTATCTATCTAGGGTGCCCATATAGGCTGATGCAATATCTCCAAAACTGGTTAGTCCCGCTGAATACATAGCTGCAGCGCCTTGATCTGCGGCAACAGCAGCTTGAGCCGCACCTGTTATTTGAGCTTGTTTTCTATTTAATTGTTCTGTTTCTCTTCTATCTTTTGCGGAAAACATAAATGATCTTCCAGCAACATCAGCTTGTTGAAGTCTTTGAGCTTCACTAAGCTGTATACCTTGAACTCTTTGAGCTTCTTGCATTTGAATTCTTTCCATTTGTTGTTCACCTTGAGCTTTTAATTTTTCATTTTGAGCTTCTTGAGATTCAATGCTTGCTGAAACACCTTTTTTACTTTGTAATGCTGCTTGAGCTAAAGCAGTGGCACCACCAGCGCTAGCACCTGTTGCTCTTAAAGTATCTAATGTATTCGCTAAAGCTATATCAGCTTGTTCTATTTGTATGTCTGCTGCTTGAGTGGCTACACCTAAATTAGCATATGGATTTGAAACCATACCACTTAAGTCTTTTGCCATACCAGAAATATCTTTTACGCCTGCATAAGGATTTGTAATAGGTTGTCTATTTCTTTCTAATTGCTCTAATTCACCTGTTAGTTTTGCAACTCTTTGTCTTTCTCTTTCTGCTGCTCTTTTTTTAGCGCCTCCACCAAACAAACCTGCAATTAATTGTACACCAGCACTAATACCAGCAACCGCAAGAGTACTTAAAGGCTCAGCTAAGGTAAGTCCATAAGGATTACCAAAAAACCATTCGTATATTTGTATTAAAATTTCTTCCATAATAATTTAGTATGATGATTCTACAATACTTGATGATACTGCAAATAATTCTTTTTTTACGTTAAAATAAGTGGCATTATCTAATGTCATTTTAACGGTAGAAAAGAAACCTTTTATACCAGACATATCTTGGCCAAATATAACTTCTCCATTTGTTGATGCTGAATTATTAATAATATTAGCAAAATATTTATTTTCTTTTTTCTTAAAAGAATTTGACCATATTGCGTTTTCAAGATCAGATAAACTTTGTTGAAATATGTATTCAGTGATTGGAAAAGTTACATCACCTGAACTTGCTGTCATACTATTTAAAGCCCACCCATCGCTACCTTCGTAGTTAATTGTTTTAAAGTTTTTTATTATTGACGGGTTAGAATTTAAAACCAATGTTACTGTTGAAGGGTATGCTATACCATAATACGTACCATATTTATTAGCTACATTGTGTAGGTATATATTTCCTCTTAAAAAAGTATATAAATTATTTTTAACACTAGTAATATAAGAAGGTCTATAGTCAAAAAAGCTAG
>WLWG01002022.1_pt1 | contig 16452 bp, 16 predicted proteins | sample 6712871 | NCBI WGS metagenome assembly WLWG01 (sample SAMN12718693, study PRJNA515312) | sponge metagenome | isolation source: marine sponge | host: Mycale hentscheli | place: New Zealand: South Island, Marlborough, Capsize Point | collected 2003-05-01
AAAAGTAATCTTTTTTGTTTTCTTAGGCATTATTGTCTTTAGTGCAGCAAAGACATCCGCAACAGAAGGATCTTCTGTTCTGTAATTTCCATAAAGAGTGTTATAAACATTCTTAAATTTACTTCTTTCAATTGCATTAGAGTTTGGTCTAAGTATGCCTTCTGGTGCACCTGCTTTATAGAATGCAGTCATTAAATCTGCATGACCAAGCATCCAATATATAGTTGCATTAATTACTGCATCGGAAGCAATATTATGCAATTCCCTGTTGCCATTGTATTCTCTGGCAAAATCGCCAAACACTTTGTGCAGCAATTCATGGGTAATGACTTCTATAACTTTATTGGGGGTATCTACATGCTTTTCCCAAAACTTGACGTTGTAGTAAAGAGTGCCTTCTGCAGATATAGCGAGAGTTTCTATTTCCGAGGCAAGATCGTCGTCAGGAGTAACCGCATATATTTCTTTAATAAATCCATTTGCTATCCAGCAATCATAGCCATATTCGGCTCTAAGCAGATCAAGTATCTGTTCTAGATATATCTCGCTTTCTTTTTCTAAACCATGACTTGTACTCATTTTTTAAACCACCTATCTTTTGCTTTCTTTTAGTGCTTTCAACTACTTCCTGTATCCATTCCAGGAGTATTGAGAACTCTTCAAAGCAAACATTTTTTGTTGTCGCAGAATTATCAAAGCTTTCGTAGAAAGGCTCTGGCATATTAGTCCAGCCTATAATGACGTCCTTTGATTTTACATTTGGGAATAGTTTTGTTATTAACCACCAAATATCAGCTCTATACCTATTAGAGCCGTACATGTAATTTTCCTTAGTGGATTTAAGCACATATAAAAATTTGTTATTGTGGTTTATTTCATAGAATTCAAAGTCTGCAAGAGTTTTGCAGCTATCTGAGTACTTAGATAGGAGTTTGTCTGCCTTATCAGATTGGGCGGCAAATCTATAAGGTATCATTAGTCTTCTTGTAGTAGCTCTACGTAATGTCGTATTTTTTCTTCTATTTCTGAGTTAGTTACAGGAGAATCATCTCTAAGCATTAGCATTAGTTCTTCCAAGAACTCGATAGTGTCTTCCATGACACCTCCTAACACTCATATGATAAGTCTATATATATTCTATTTCTACTGCCTCATCTTTTTTACATCTTGTACATAGGTCTTCACGTTGATCAATGCTTTCAACATCTAAGTTAAAAAACCTAAATGGCTTTTTTTCATCGCATCCTGTGCATCGTTTTTCAGCTATTATCCAACCATCTGGAGATCTAACCCATATATCATCTGTAGGCATTCTTGATTCTGAATTTGCACTTGGATTACCTAGTTTTGTTTTATATTGGGATATGTCTACTTTAATACCTTCGTCAAATATTCTTGGTATCATAGTGTCGTCGCGCCACCTGACGTCTGATCTAACTCTAGTGCATGCATCTAATATCGCTTGCATTTTTTTTATTGATCTTGGGAAAGATGTATTCTGACATACACAGCGTATCATTTCAGTTGCTTCTTCGTAATATATGTATTCGTTATCGTAGTAATATTCTAGGTCTAAATCTTTGTAACGCACATTCATTAAGGAAGCAGCCATTAACTATTTCTTCTTTCGTTTGCTAGCAATCTTTCTAAGAGTCTTATAAAAAGACGCCTGTCTTTTTGTTAATGTACTAGCTCTGCTGCTTTTTGCCAACACTTTATTTGCATACGCGCTTTTTGACATGCCAGCTGCTTTGGCTTTCGCTGTGAATGCGCCAGGTCTTTTAATGGCCTTCTGGATATCTAATGGTTTCTTTTTTTTCTTTTTAGCCATGATGTCCTACTGTGGCTGATAGAAAGTACCGTTATTCTGTTGTGCAAGTTGTTGCATAAAACTGATTCCGCCAGAATCAGAAGCAATATATATAGTATTAACAGGAATATTTTGCCAGTTAGCAGCAGCCACGTCGTTTAATACCTGCGATGCAGTATTGCTGCCATTGCAGTAAGGCTCTCCATCAGAAAGCACAAGCATTTGCTTCATAGCTTTTGAGCACTGATTAGCGATGTTTAATGTTTCAACAGCTGCTGGTCCTAAACAGGTCCATCCAGCTGCTTGAAGACTCTGCACCCAGGCAATAGCAGAGCCTTTATTTGCAGGATTGGCACGCTGAGGCATCGGGTTCCAAGCAATATGTCCTTCAGAGAAGGCAACAACACCAAACTCAGCTTGGGAAGAAAGTGAGTTCAGGGTCTGAGTGAACTCCTGCTTAAGGTCTTGTATTTCACCATTCCAGCTCATGGAGCAAGACTTGTCGAGGCACCAGAAAAAGGCGTCTCCTTCGTACTCGCCTCCCCAGAAGTTAATAGTCTCTGGTGCGTCTTCTTCTTCGTCTCCGTCTCCCGATCCTCCGGAAGGAAGATCGAGGGGCTTCCTGCCATCTGCAGATACATCAAAGGGAGAGATAAATACAAGAAGTAAAATTAAAAGCAGGGCTCTCATGGCTCTCCTATCGCTTGAGGTAATCGTTATCTATTAAGTATTCATGCAGGTAAATGTCTTTACCGTCGTTATCTAAATCTTTATAAAAGATTCTAGCTAACCAGCGACCATACTTACCTGTCTTTCTGGTATGCACATACATTTGACCAGGAGCGTTCTTTATCCACTCTCTGACCTTGTGCGTAACCAGGAGCCCGAACTTCTTGTCTTCTCCACGCACTTCTGGCGTATCGACGTCAACAAGACGAACTCTTATTTTGTTTATTATGTTGAAGCCTAGATCTACTTCTAGGTCTAAGGTGTCGCCGTCAACTACATTGACGACATTGCATTTGTATGTGTACATGCCTGGATGTAGGTACTCAATCATGGGGGCTAGCTCTCTTCCATTTAGTAAATGGACGCCAGACCCTATTATATAGTCATACCACTGATCTTTGTAGGTCATTTAGGGGTATCAGAGCCTGTTTTAAAGGATGCCAGAGGCAGAGTAGCCCGCCTTAACCCTAACCCCTGGCATTTTACATTCTATGTCCCTTGACCTTATTAGGTACTCTTTCGCTAGTTCTAGTAAGATACACCTGATTGTCGGATATCAAACCATTTTTTCTATCGAAAAAACAAAGTCTTTGGCAAGGAAAACCAGCAGCTGACAAGTTTTGCTGAGCAAATTCATTGTCGCTTTCTATTGTTCCATTTGCCAAGAATATCCTATGATTCAGGGTCGCGCTAGCGTAAGTATGAAAATGTCCGAACCAAAGATAATCCCATGCGTGTGGAATACTGTCAATCCAACCCCAGGCTTTCTTTGCCACACCATACCATGGCAATCCGGCAAAGCCACCTCTTATTTCATGACCATGGACAACAAGATTTCCCCACTCGTAGATATTATCAACAATGTAGAAATCTTCGCTTATATCCATATCGATTCTGTTTTTAGTTTCCTTGCGGTTGCCTGTAGGGCCAAGCAAGTGAAGCTTCAGAACCTCATAGAAAACATTGTCCCAGTTAGTTCTTGGATGACTCCTGGTACCTTTAGGTCCGTTACGTCCATGGTTTCCAGGCACAGTACATATCTTGATCTTTCTAAAAGTATCAAGCAATGACATTATGCAATTAGCTACCATAGCTGGACCATTTTTTACAGCCTGATCAAAAAGACTCTGGTCTATGATATGTGCCTGGTGAGAAAATATGTCTTCACCTTCAATCATATCTCCGCCAAGGTAGATCCTTAGCTCTTCTATTTTTGCAGAGTTTTTTCTGACACTAGTAATATTTTTTACTTTGTCAGCAAGCAGCATTAAACGCTCTTCGGCGACCATGCTGTCAAACGTAGAAGTAATCTTGCCTATGTGCAAATCGCACATGTGTAAAACAGCTACCTCTTGGTTTTTAGAAGACTTGCTTTTTTCAGGCATCTTAGGAACATGAAGGTCGGCCGGTTCTTCATAGCTCTGTTTGACAGCTTCAGTTATGAGCTCATCATTTGATGCAAGACCGTCTACTTTTCTTTTCAGATTTTTGACAGTCTTTCGCAAAAGACGAATAGTGTTAGACTCTTCAGCTAACTCGATTTCATCTTTTTTCTTCTTAGGTTTCGATTTTGTTTTACGTCTAAGAGGGGACTTACCATTGGACGCAAATCGTCCAAATTTGTCTCTAGGTTGCATGTAGACCTCCATACGGTACATTCCTACCGTACATTGGATATACATAGCCTTCAACTGGTAAGTACCCCCGTCAGGACTCGAACCTGAAACCTTCGGATTAGAAATCCGATGCTCTATCCGATTGAGCTACAGGGGCTAAATGATTTTGTCTGCTACTACGTAAACTGCGTCGTTACCATTTATGTCTTTGCCGGCAAGTCTGCCAAACACAGTAACCCATTTATCCTGAAGACTATTGGCTCGGTTCTCTAGGTCAAGTATGTTTATATACCTATACATCTTTTCCTTCTTTTGAGGATTTCTGTATGAAGGTTTAATTTGCAGCCATTCACCATTATGTGAACTGCATTGACCGTGTATTACACAGCTGCTGTACTCTTCGCTAGCAAGTGCTTCACTACATGAAAGTAGGTTTGTCTTGAGCGAGTACTCGTGGTTACCGTCTTTTTCTCTGTGGACAATTGTAGCGCCACTAAGCTTAATGAAAGCAGAGCTTTCCATAATAGAACATATATTCTTGTATATATTCCATTCCATCTCTTCTTTCTTGTAGCCGATCTTAGCAAACACGGTTTGTTTTTCTATCGACCCAACACCTTCAATGTTTATGTCCGGCAGAGCTATGCGGCATGCTAAAGTTCCGCCCCATTGCTTAGGCTCCCAGTTCTGAAACCAGGTTACTTTACCAACCACATAAGACAGGTTCTGATCCATTACTATTCCTTAAGGTCTATAGCTTCTTTAAGCGTATTAGCTTTAAGCGCAGGGTTCTCTGGATTCCTAGGGAATACAGGTACTTCATCTTTCATTTGCAAATGCAAAAGAACAGAAGACATCCACTGCTCCTTCTTCATTACTTCATCATGAATCTTCTTTTTTGCCAGAGACCTGGCTTTCTTTTGGTCTTCGCAATGCTTGACCATTTCCCAAATGTGAGCAAAATTCATTTGGACAGAAAGAAAATACTGATTCGGGGAATACTGAGCCTTGCTCCTGGTCTCAGTCCTACTGATTGTTACTTGAGGTATATCGGCACCCCCATCGATGAGCTCAACGAACTCTTCGACGGTAATAGGTGCCGACTGTTCCTCAAGATCTATTTTAAGATCGCTCAAAGAATATCCTCATCATCGTCATCACCATCGTCGTTGTCTGAGGAATCAATCTGATCTTCATAGTCGTCATGTGCTTCATTCAATGAATTAAGCGGAGACTCAATAATTTCAGATCCATCTTCTTCCCTACTGGGGTTACCAGCATCTTCGACGACCACAGAATCCATGTCTTCGTAAGCACCATTCTCGTCAAAAGTGACTGAGATCTGCTTTTTAGCATGGAAAATGTAGAACTTGACGTATCCTTCAAGACCAAGCTCAGACTTAGCATTGGACTTGACCCAATTCTCTGCAGATTTGTAATCAGTGTGACCACTGCTCACAACACGCAAAGAATTGTCTTCCTGAACGACAGACACCTGAAAAGGAGTCTTAACAACTACGCGCTGCTTGCGCGCCCTCTTATCGCTATCGGGCATTTTGCCTCTCCTAACTAAATCTCTCGGGAAAAACCGAGCTCGAAATTTCTACCCAATTATTTAACCACCTTCTTGCTATTTCGGCTTTGCCTTGTCTAGCAATATATGAAGGGTGATATACCGTATATGTTTTTATGTTGTCCAATCCGGTGGACCAGCCAATCACGTCGCCCATTCTTACTCTTGCAGGATTAAATGACGGTTCCGCCATTTGCTCGTGCATATGCCAGGCAATATACGCTTCTTTGCCTACTAGCACAATAGCTTCTACAGAATTTTTTATTCTGTTAATTGTAATGCTTCGGAAATACTGATTTTATTTTTTTCTATTTGGTCTAATGCTTCTTCGTAGAGATTCATATCAAAGCCGACCTCATCATTGCTTTGATCATTTGAAGTTCCATTATTTAATTGATGCGTTTGATGACTGGGAGAAAGCACATCTCCTGACGCCCAGTAACGCTCTCTTGTAAAAGGATAAGTCGGTAAGCTGATACGTTGAGGTTGGTCCTCACCGTAAAGCTTATTCCAATCAAAAGCTAAACCATTAACCCATAAATCTAAGAGCTTAGAAAATTTCCCGCGCTGTACCCATTTGTCGATAATTTCCTGAAGTTTTTCATCCGCAGTAAAGATAGCTAAGGTTCTATTTTTTCGTTTGATCTGTCCACGGTAAAGGTTTTCCACATCACCTTGATTTGCTAAAAAACCTTCCAGTTTTTTTAACAGTTCATCGATAGACTTCACGATTAATCCCAATCGCTCTTCCATGGCTTCACGCCCCACTTGGAGGGTGTAGGCCACGTCTTGAAGACGTGGCGTCAAAGGTCGAAGATCCAGCGTCGAAGGATGGACGTAATCAATAAGGTTTTTGGCATACACTCTGAGACGATCTTCATTCTTCGCCGATAACACAATCAAAGCGGGGCGGTCAACAGGAACCTTCGACTTAGGACCTTGGACCTTGGACTCATCGAGGTACTCCTCGATGACCATATGCGCATTCGTCCCGCTAAATCCAAAGGAACTGATGGCGGCTCGGCGTTTTTGCGCTTCTGAAATGTCCCAATCTTTACAGGTTGTATTTACGTAAAAAGGCGAATCTTTCAATTGTATATGTTCGTTTAAAGTATCGTAGTTAATGGTAGGTGGTAGTTTTTTGTGTTTTAAAGATAAAAGAATTTTGATCACCCCAGCGACTCCTGTTGCGGCTAACAAATGCCCGACATTGCTTTTTAGCGCTCCCAAAGCACAATAATTTTTTTTCTTTGTATAATGTCGAAAAGATGTTTTTAATGCTTCCACTTCAATCGGATCACCTAGTTTGGTTCCTGTGCCATGAGTCTCTATCAACTGTATATCTTCTGGATTCATGGAATATTTATCATAGACATCCTTTTCTAGTCGTGTTTGAGAGTCTCCATTAGGCGCGGTAATTCCATTTGTTTTCCCATCTTGATTCACGCCCCACCCTTGAATGACTCCATGAATTTGGTCATTATCTCTGACGGCATCTTCCAGCCGTTTTAGTAAAACAACTCCTACTCCTTCACTGGGAACGAATCCATTGGCACGTTGATCAAAAGTAAAGCAACGGCCCTCTGGTGACAACATACCGGCCTTGCTCGTCATAATATGCGGCAGGCCCTGCCATCACACAGACCCCGCCTGCTAACACTAAATCGCTACTTCCTAATACTAAGCTGTCGCATCCAGAAGCAATGGCGACTAAAGATGATGAACAAGCCGCATCAATGGCTAAACACGGCCCTTGCAAATTGAGTAAATAGGCAATTCGCGCCGCTAGGATAGACATGGCTCCTCCCATAAGGCCTTGCGCATTGATATCTCCTGAACCGAGTAACTGTCTATAATCATTAGTCGTACATCCCGCAAAGACACCACATTTACTTCCAGATAAGTTCGAAGGCTTGTACCCCGCATCTTCGATACATCCCCAGCATGTTTCTAGAAAAAGCCGCTGCTGAGGATCCATTGATTCTGCTTCCAAAGGAGAAATATTGGAAAACAAAGGATCAAACTTATCCGCATCCTCTAAAAGACCCACCCACTTGGAATAGGTTTTTCCAGAAATCTCTGGGTCAGGATTATAATACTGATCGATAGACCAACGTTCAGCAGGAATTTCTGATATACAATCTCTCCCATTGACAAGATTATCCCAAAACTCTCGTATGGTTTTTGCTTTGGGGAATTGACCAGCCATTCCGATCACTGCAATGGCTGGAGTCGTTTGTTCCTTTCGTTGATCCTGCTCCACTATCGTTAAAGATCTAACAATAGGTCTGCGTTCAATTCTTGCGAGTGGGCGAGTTGTTTGACGAATAGGGAGCTTTTTTTGAGGAGATATAGAAGGGCTTAGAATGGGTTTCTTTTTCCAAAGGGATACGCCCTGTTCTTTTCTTTTTTTGATCACATGGTTCGTAAGTTTAGTAAGCGTCGGATGATTATACACCTCAGGCGCTGCCATTGATATTCCATAATGGTCACTGACTTGACGCATCCACGTTGCGCTTGAAATTGAATCCAATCCCATCTCTATAAACGCGGCTTCGTCATCAACCTGTGCTACCTGCATACTCAGCTCTTCTGCTAGGGGTTTCCCGAAGCTTTTTGAGAACCGATTCAAAAAGCGTTTCATCTGTCTCTTCAGATTGAATCTCCCGAGGTTTAAACACCCGCTGAGGTGGGTCTACTAAATCTCCATGCAGTTTTTTCTTGGAAGATATAGGGATTGAAGTGGCCTTCTTTGTTGAAGCAAAACATCCCTGTTCTTTTCCCTTCTTGATCACATGCTTCGTAAGCCTGATAAGCGTCGGATGATTATACACCTCAGGCGCTGCCATCGACACTCCATAATGGTCACTGACCTGTCGCATCCACGTCGCGCTTGAAATTGAATCCAATCCCATCTCTATAAACGCGGCTTCGTCATCAACTTGTGCTGCCTGCATACTCAGTTCTTCTGCCAAGGTTTCCCGAAGCTTTTTGAGAACTGTTTCGAAAAGCATCTCATCTGTTTCCTCCGATTGAACTTCTTCGGATCTAAACGCCAATTTTTTTTGGCTTTCATTTTCTTGTATACCACCGCCATCATTAAAAAGCCTCTGGATCCTTTCGAGAACTTCTTGATTCCCGACAAAGGCCTTCTTATGCATCGCTACTTCTTGGGCTAAAGTCGTTTCTAAGTGATCGCGGAGATTTCGAGAGCGGTCCGTTTTTAATTTCACTAATATTTTTCTCGAAGATAACGCCATCCGGTTAGCAAGATCAATGGCATGTGATTGGACTTCGGACCTGGGAAGAACCCGCATTTTCATTCCGCGTTTTTTTAATTCACGGCCTTTATATTCTCTGGCTGTAAATAAAATTTCATGGCCTAAATCTTTTCCAAAGTAGTGAGGGAAAACCAGCGTTGACCCAAATCCCGGTGTAAACCCAAACTGCATGAATCGAGACGAATACACGCTCTCTTCACTGAAAATCGTTAAATCACAAAGCATCCCCATGGCCCATCCCGCTCCAAGCGCATGACCTTGCATGGCAGCAATGACAGGAATTTCGCAATTTAAAGGAAGCTCATAAAGCGGCATATCGGAGAAATCAGCACCCCCTTCTTGAAGCGTCAATAACTCTTGTTTAGTTCCTCCACAGATAAAATAATGATCGAATCCAGTCAAAACCACTACTTTATATCTAGGTGTGTTCCGAGTATGTTCAAAAACTTCTATGACCCCTTTAATAAAAGCTTCCGAAAAGGTATTTTTGCTGGCCTTGTCACAAAGCGTCACTATGACAACTCCATTTTCGTAGGCTTCTATCTTCACTACATCAGAATCAACTTTAACGACTTCCAGTATTCCTCGTTCTGAAGCAAGAGCTGCATCCGTATTGAGTTCGACCCAATCTTTTTAAACCTTCGCTTTTTGCGCCTTTTGAGCAAGAGGCGTCAAAGGATTCGAGAGTTCTCTTGTTTGATGAGAGATACCTTGGAAAAGATGCCTTTTTAATTGGACTAAAGACGTTCGAGGATACCCCGCTAATTCACAAGCCATTTCCATCGCATAAGAATCCACCTCATTTTCAGGAAGGACTAGCAGACCTATCCCTTTTTCTTTCAGTTGCTTACCCGTAAAGGCGGTTCCCGAAGATAACAACTCTTCTCCAAAATTCTCTCCAAAACGTTCAATAAAGAGGCTACGCTCTTCCTGGGATGGAAGCCATACAGCTCCCTTGTGATGATACTGATAGAGACCCTCTTCACTACAAACCATAAGGTCACATACACTTCCCATCAACCAGCCCATCCCTTTACTGTGACCTTTCATTACTGCAATAACAGGAACTTCACACTCTAGGCATACGTGAGTAACCTTTTTTTCAAATAATGATTCTCTTTCTTCTGCTCCTCCTGTTAAGAAAAACTGGTCACCTCCAGTCAATAATATCACCCTGACTTCTGGCTGATTTCGAACCGCCTCAAAACATTGAGTTAAACCCGAGATTACTCCCTCTGATAATAAATTCTGATTTGCAAAGTCATTGACTTGAATGGAAAAGACACCCTGTCCACAGCCGTATAATTCAACGCACAATGACGCAGGAGCAGAAATCTCACTCTGTATTGCAGTAGGCTGCTCGACACGTTCAAGTGATTTTAGAGACCGCTTCTTTAAAGACACAGAAGGAATCGGGAAGGTTTCAGACGAGATGGCTGAATGGGTAAGACAAACCTTGGAAGGTTTTAAAGACCTTTTTTCGACCTTAAAACCTTCAACATTGTTAGAAATTTCCGGTACTGTGGCTTTCCTATTTATTCCAAAAACCCGATACAGATCCCTACCAAAAGGATAGGTAGGCAGGCTAATGCGGGAAGGTTTGCTATCACCATATAATCTGTCCCAATCAAAAACGAGCCCTTTAACCCACAAGTCTAAAAGTTTTGAATATTTTCTTTTCTTAATCCAGGCATCAATCGTTGTTGCCATATCTTCATCATGAGCAAAAACTGTTAAGGTTTCTTTATTCCGTTTGACCTGTCCACGGTAAAGGTATTTCACATTATCTTTACCTTCTAAAAACCCTTTTAGTTTTTCTTCTAGTTCCTCCACTGATCCTACGATCAATCCCAACCGCTCTTCCATGGCCTCACGACCCACTTGGAGGGTGTAGGCCACGTCTTGAAGACGTGGCGTCAAAGGTCGGAGGTCCAACGTCGAAGGATGGACGTAATCAATAAGATTTTGGGCATACGTTCTGAGACGATCTTCATTTTTCGCCGACAAAACGATCAAAGCGAGGCGGTCAACAGGAATCTTCGACCTTCGACCTTAGACTTTAGACTCATCGAGGTACTCCTCAATGACCATATGTGCATTTGTACCACTAAAGCTAAAAGCGCTAATCGCTGCCAAACGTGAATCGTTCGCATGCGTTGGCCAATCGGTTAAAGATCGATTTACAAAAACCGGGCTATTCTCAAAATCAATATGCTCATTGGGTTTATCAAAATTGATCGATGGCGCCATCTGTTTATGTTTCAGGCTTAATAAAACTTTGATCAGGCTCAACACACCTGCTGCTGCCGTGGTGTGCCCGATATTGGCTTTCAAAGAACCGATTGCACAAAATTTCTTCTTTTTTGTAAACTTTTGAAAACTATCGGTCAGGGCATGTATCTCTATTGGATCTCCTAATTTTGTGGCTGTGCCATGTGCTTCTATGTATTGAATATCTTCAACGTTTATCTGGCTTTTTTTGTAAACAGATTCCTCTAACTGGCATTGGGACATAAAACTTGGCACCGTAATCCCTGAAGTCTGACCATCTTGATTGGTTCCACTACCCCGTATGACACCATAAATCTGATCATGGTCCCGCTCTGCTTCTTCTAATCTTTTTAAGATAGCAACCCCTACTCCATCACCCACGACAATCCCGTCGGCCGCATTATCAAATGGACGACAGGTTCCCGCAGATGAAAGCATTCCTGCATTATTCATGGCCAGAAAAGTTCCAGGGTGTGTGTACAGCGTGATTCCACCGGCAATAGCCAAATCAATATCTTGGTTCTTTAATCCTTGGCAAGCGAGATCGATAGCCACTAACGAAGAGGAGCATGCTGTATTGATCGCCAAAGCTGGACCTTTTAAATTGAGGTAGTATGCAATGCGGGCAGATAAGATACTCGTGTCATTGCCCAACATAGAAAAATGTGAAAAGTCTGATGTTTGAGGCGCTCCACCCATGGTCCCTATAAACGTTCCAATCGGTTGTTCCTGTAATCGCGATTGAGGATACCCTGCATCTTCTAATGCGCTGTAGCTTTCTTCTAAAAGAATGCGTTGTGCCGGATCCATGTGATTAGTTTCTTTGGGAGAAATATTGAAAAACGCGGGATCAAAACATTCTAAGTCTTCTATCGCACCATAATAACTTGGAACCCTATTCGAAGAATGTTGCTCAAAAAAATTGAGCCATTCTTCGTTCTTAATTTCTCCGATCGCATTTTTCCCTTGGCTCACCAATTCCCAAAATTCATCAAGTCCGTTAGCGCCAGCACAACGACAGGAGATTCCGATAATCGCAATGTCATTTTTTCTTTTAGAATCACGATATAGAGGAGATAAACTAGCAGAGGCTTTTGATTCGGTCTCAACCCTTAGTTTCTTATGCTCTACTGGTGTAGGAGAACTCTCTGGTTCTGTCGACACGGGAACTCTTTCCGGCAGACGACTTTCAATATATTGTGCGAAGGCATCCAATGTATTGTATTCAAAGATAACGCTTGTTGGTAAATTTAGTTTAAATTCCTTATTAATTTCTTCTAGCAATTCAAGTGCGTTGAGAGAAGTGATTCCAAGGGCTTGAATCATTTCTATTTCTTCAACTTCCTCACGCTGAAATTCTAAAACCTCAGCAAAAATAGCCACTAAATTTGTTTTAACGTGCGTTATTTCCTGAAGAACGGAATCATGATTTTTCATTTTTAACGCCAGATCATTTTTCCCTAAGTCTCTAACCTCAACAGCACGTTTTTCTTCTCCCTTGTCCATCGACTCAGGATAGGAAATATGACCTTTATTCAACATGATCTCCAACGCTTCCGGGTAAGGCGTTTGGTCCGATAACTTTTTTGCGTTATAATCGCAACGCTCTGAAGAGCTAAACTGTTTATCTTTTTTAAGTTTAAATAGACAATAACTTACCCATCCTTTCTCAAGCGCTATAGAATTATTTGCGTAATTTTTCCATGTATCTTGAACAACACCAGGTAGATCTTTTGTATTTTTTTCGTATTCGGGATCGTATTGAAAATTTGCAATTTGCGGAGACACATCAATGATTTCATCAATAACGAGATGGTGCCTGGATAGAAGACCCGCCCATTCATCCAGGGTTGGAATGTAAATTTCGACATTAGGATCGGCAATGGAACCTCGTAAATTCGCCGTAAAATCCATCAACAAAATGTGACCTTTCTCGTTAAGAGAAGATGAAATGTTCTGAAATAAACCATCCTTATCACGAACATGACAGCTAACTTCGACCCCAATAATCAGTTCATATTTGTCATGAAACGTATCTTTCGAACTATCTTTATGAAAAATAGTGGCACGAGAACTCAATTTCATTTGTTCAATACGCTGATTCCCTAAATCTGCCTGAGCTCTGGTAATGGTAAATCCATGCGTTTCTATATGAGGATAAAGTTTCGCGATTTGAATCACATCGGTTCCATGCCCACAGCCAAAATCAAGCACCTTACGAACCTGTGAAAAATCTTCTTTGCAAAACAGAACTTGGCGCATCTCAATTTGTTTGGCCTTTATTAATTTTGCTTCTTCGGCAAATTTTTCTGGATGAAGAAAAACCCTGCTCATCGAAAACCCAGGTATCTTTTCGGGAAAAGGACAAAAGGTTAAATACTCTTCTTGGAACTCTTGACGACTATACGTAGCCCCAAAGTTATAAAACTCTGCTGCTTTGTTATCAAAGTTTTCATCAATAGAACTTATTCCCGTTGACTCATTCACACCATGCTTCTGATGAACTCCTATCCAACAGCGTCTCTTAACAAATGGAGGAGGCGTAAAAGATGGTGGGGAAACTGTTATCGGTTCTTCCTTTTCTTTGTAAAACCTTTGCATGAACCCTTTGTGTTCAGCTAAAAAATAGTGAACGAGTTTTTTCAAAGTAGAATGCCCAAAAAACAGAATAGGTTTAATCTCCATCTTATAATGTTTGGTAAGCAAACCTGCAAATTCTGCTAAGCGAATCGAATCAAATCCGAAATCTGCTAAGTTGCTCTTTAAATTCAGCTTGTCATGGGTAATTTTAAGAAGCTGGCTGATCAACTCTTTTAAGTCCCAGACAACACATTCCTCAACACTCAAACCCCTCATCTTAGGCGGTCTACCTTGATTTAAAGTCCTGACAACACCCGAAGGAACTAACGGAGAGGACACTTGTCCGAAACCCAGAAGACGTTCCACACGGCTCTTTTGACCGACCAATACTAGATGTTGCGTCTTCTCCTGTAATAAAAGCTGTTCAAAAAGGGCTAGCCCTTCTCCAGCTTCTAAAAAACGTTGTCCACTTGATTCGAGATAAAAATGTGTCTGCTCACCAGCCTGGAACCCCATACCTCCATCCTTCCACAAGGGCCAGTTGATCACAACTGACTTTCCAAATCGTTTCCCTGCGGCTTTTAACTCATTCCGATAATCGGCATAAGCCATTTGAAAACGGTTAGCCACCGCATAGTCACAAGACCCAAAATCCCCTAAAATCGCTGAACTTGAGGAAAAGTAACAGATGAAATCAAGCGCTTCTTTAGCCAAAATTTTGTCCAACACAAGCGTCCCCTTGATTTTAGGATCTAATACCGTTTGGAAACTTTGCATGTCTTTTTCAAAAAGACTCCGACCTCCTTCAATACCTGCGGTGTGAAGGACTCCATGGATGGACCCCACATGCTCTTTCGCCGTTTTCAAGCCCTTTTTCATTCCGCTTTCATCAGATACATCGACTTGCAGATAGATGACCGAACCGCCTGACTTTTCCAAAGCCTGAATCCGGGTCTGTTTTTCGGGAATAAGGGCCGAACGGCCGATTAAAATAAGATTGGCGCCGTAACTTCTCGCAAGGTGCTCTGCAAATAGGAAGCCGAGTCCGCCACAACCACCGGTGATTAAGTAAGTCCCTCCTTGTTTCAACAAGCTTCTTCCTCCTGCTTGCTGAGGACTTTGCTAAATCTGACACACATGCCGCTTTCCCTCTTGATACAAAATACTCTGGACTTTGTTAGCTTGAAGCTCTCCCCAAAGTTTCTGCACCCAATCTTTCATACCTGTTTCTTGACTTTGTGGGGACACTGCTTGATAGATCGCAGCCATCTCGGTCTGTGGGAAAACCAGCCCCAAGGAGAGTTGAAAGCCTATCCAGGATTCCAGATAACAACGCTCGAGCGTATTTCCAAACTGACCTACTGATAACAAGCGCTTCGATTTAAGCCCAGCCGAAGCCATGGCTTGAAGAATATAAACCTGAGAAGAAAGATCCTGAATACAATACGAATCCTCCAAGGCCCATAGATAGAGTATGGCATCTATTTTACTGTGATCTTTCCGAATACTTTTGAAGGCCTTCTCATACGTGTCTCTATCCTTTCTGGAAACACGGTACCTGTATTCAGAATCTTTTTTGTAGCTACGGCCTTGCAAGATAAAGATCACCTTCGCTTGCGGATCAAGAGTTTTTATGGCTTTAACAAAGGCCTGTTGATTTTCCATATTTGATAGAAAACAAAGCAGGGTTTTGATCTCAACCGAAGAAGGTTCCGACAAGGGTTCTTCTTGCCAGACTTCTTCAAAGATCATCAACTCAAAAGATTCCTCAATGGCTGAAGTAGAAGCCTCGCCTACAAGTGTCTCAGCCAAATTTTCAGGTACAACTGCATCATAGTCTTGTTTTTTTGACTTTTCACTGCCCACTACTGACTGCTGACCTATCCAATAACGCTCTCTTGCAAAGGGATAGGTCGGAAGACTTATACGCTGTGGTGAATGCTCATGATAAAGCTTGTTCCAATCCAACTCTAGGCCTTTAACCCATAAACTCAGCAGTTTTGATAGTTTTTTGCGGGCTATCCATCTGTCAATGGCTTCTTTCATATCATCATCTTGGCTAATGATGCTCATGCCTTCTTTAGTGGGTTGAACCTGTCCTTGATAAGCGTCTGCAATACCCTGATCGCCAGCAATATAGGCTTGGAGCTTTTCAACCAGTTGCTCTATAGAACCCACCATAAGACCTAAACGTTCCTCCATCGGTTCGCGACCCACCTGGAGGGTATAGGCCACGTCTTCAAGACGTAGCATCAAAGGTCGAAGGTCTTCAGCCACAGACTGATCCGCTGTGGCGGAAGAGTCCAAAGTCAAAGGATGGAGGTAATCAATAAGATTTTGGGCATACGCTTTGAGACGATCTTTATTTTTCGCTGACAAAACGATCAAAGCGGGGGGGGGCAACAGGTACCTTTGACCTTCGACCTTGGACCTTAGACTCATCGAGGTATTCCTCGATGACCACATGTGCATTGGTCCCCGTAAATCCAAAGGAGCTTACACAAGCCATCCGACTCTTTCCTTCCGGCATATCCCAATTCTTTAACGTGGTATTAATATAAAATGGGCTATTTTCTAGTTTAATACTTGGAT
>WLWG01002024.1_pt1 | contig 16430 bp, 15 predicted proteins | sample 6712871 | NCBI WGS metagenome assembly WLWG01 (sample SAMN12718693, study PRJNA515312) | sponge metagenome | isolation source: marine sponge | host: Mycale hentscheli | place: New Zealand: South Island, Marlborough, Capsize Point | collected 2003-05-01
GGCGAATACTACTTCACAGTCCTACAGTTTTGACCAGGACTTCTCAATCGATGAAATCATAGCTGATGCATACGAACGTTTAGGTTTAGTAGGTACAGCCGGTCATCAAATTAAAACTGCTAGAAGATCTTTAAACATTCTTTTTCAAGAATGGGGTAATAGAGGAATACATTTTTGGGAAGTAGGAAACACTAATATTAATTTAGTAGCAGGCGCAACAACTAATGTTGATGCAACTGATGAAGGCGCTGGTACATATACTTTTTATAGAAATTCTGTAGATAGTGCAGCAGCGGCTGCAGCTTCACCTCAAGCTACAACAGTTCCTGTTGCTAATATTTTTGGCATTACTGATATTTTAAATGTTTCGTATAGACAAAATTATAATACAACAAATCAATCAGATACAGGTTTAACTAAAGTTGCAAGAGATGCATATGCTGCAACAGCAAACAAAGCATCTAATGGAACACCTTCACAATTTTGGGTGCAAAGATTTATAGATAAAGTTACACTTACTATTTATCCTTTACCAAATTCAACTGCTGCATCAAATTTTCTTAGCGTTTATTTTGTTAAAAGAATTCAAGATGCAGGGGCTTATACTAACGCAAGTGATACACCTTTTAGATTTGTACCTTGTATGATTGCAGGATTATCATATTACTTATCTATGAAGTTTTCACCACAAAGAACACAGGAGATGAAGTTGTTATATGAGGATGAATTAGCTAGAGCATTGTCTGAAGATGGTTCTGCAGCTAGTACATTCATTACTCCTAAAACATACTATCCAAATGTATAATGGCTAGATTCGCAAAAGGTAGTAGAGCATTAGCAATATCTGATAGATCAGGAGCAGCTTTTCCATATAGAGAAATGGTAAAAGAATGGACTGGTGCTTGGGTACATAATTCTGAATTTGAACCTAAACAACCACAATTAGAACCACATCCTGTAGGAGCTGATCCACAAGGTTTAATGCATGCAAGACCTGCAAGAGTCGAGTTTCCAGTACAAGATATTTTACCTAATAATCCATTTACTACAACAGGTGGATCTCAAACTTTAAGTGTGTCTTACCCTTCTAATCAAATTAATGAAGGAACATCTTATGTTAGATTTCAATCTGTTAAAAAAATAATAGGAGGTGTTGCAATTGCAACTTTAGAATTAGAAACAACTTTAAATGGTGCAATTAATGATACAGTTAACACTCTAACTTTAACTAGTTCTGCAGCATTTCCAAACGATGGTTTTATTGTAATAGAAAAAGTAAATCAAGATGCAACTAGTGCATCTTTTGGACAATACATAAATGAAACAATTCAATATACAGGTAACAATACAGTTACAGGAGTTTTATCTGGATTAACAAGAGGCACAGCTTCTCCATTTAGAGGAATAACTCCACCTAATACTACAGCAACAACTCATGCAAACGGAGCAAAAGTTTTTGGATCATATCTAGCAACAGCAATTGCAACTACCGTAGAAGTTGGTCCTACATTACCAAATGGAACACAAGCAACCGAACAACAATTTAATTCAATAACAGTGCCTTTAGTATCTAATGCTGGAAGCACAGCAACAGGAGGCGGTTTTCAATGTACAATTGGACCCGTAAATGATAGAGCTTAATCATGGCATATAGTTATTCAGATTTAACAGGTGATATTAGAAATTATACAGAAGTAGATTCAAATGTATTTACTGCTGCTGTTATTAACGGATTTCTTCGTAATGCTGAACACAGGATTAATTTAGATTGTCCTATGGACTCAGACAGAATTCAAGCAGAAGCACAATTTGCTACAGATTTTAATTCTATCACAATGCCTACTGGTTTATTATTTGTTAGAGGTATTGAAGTTTATGATTCAACAACAGCCACTACAGGAGAAGGAGTTTGGTTAGAAAGACGTGATCAAACTTTTATATCTGAATACATAGGAGAACTAACAGGCACAGAAGGTGCTTCCACAGGTCAAGATACAACAGGACTTCCTAAATATTATTCTATGTTTGGAGGTGCAACTACTGGAACTAGCACAGCTACTTCAGGAGCCGTGTATGTAGCTCCTACACCCAACGCTAATTACAAATATATTATTCATTATAATGCTATGCCAACTGGCTTAGAGACCGCTACAGGTGGTACTTATATAAGTAATTACTTTCCACAAGGGCTGTTATATGCATGTTTAGTAGAAGCATTTAGTTTCTTAAAAGGCCCAACAGACATGTTGACATTATATGAACAGAAGTATAAAACTGAACTACAAAAGTTTGCAGCAATGCAACTTGGAAGAAGAAGAAGAGACGATTACACGGATGGTACAATACGTATTCCAATCGAGTCAGCGCCTCAGTAATTAGGAGATAAAATTTATGACAATAACATCAGCAATATGTAATTCTTTTAAAGTAGAAATTTTACAAGGTGGTCACAACTTTAATGATGCTAGTGGTGCACCAACAGGTAATGCATTTAAGTTAGCTTTATTTTCAAGTGACTCAGCTTCATTAAGTAAAGCAACAACTGTTTACACAGCACCTTCATCTGCTAACGCAGTTCCAACTAACACACTAGAAGTTAGTCAAAGTCAAACTGACGGTGGCGCTAGTAACACTGGTTACACTGCAGGCGGTACAGCATTAACAGCGTCAGCTGATCCAGTTTTATCTACTGATACAGCATGTATAAAATTTAATGATGTTAGTTTTAGTTCAGCTACGTTTACAGCAAGAGGTTGTTTAATTTATAATACAACTGCAATAACAGGATTCACAACAAACAGAAGTGTTTGCGCAATTAATTTTGGTGCAGACAAAACTGTAACAAGTGGTACATTCACAGTTCAATTTCCAGCACAGACAGCAGGAAACGCAATCGTACAGATAGCATAGGAGGGTCACCGTGCCCGACGTTTCATCAGGATGGGGCCGATTAACCTGGGGACAGGCTAATTGGAATGAAGCTACAACTTTAGCACAAGGTTGGGGAGCTAAAACTTGGGGAGCTGGTGAGTGGAACGATCTTTCTAGTGAAACAGTTGTATTAACAGGATTATCAGCACAAACAGCAGTTGGAGTTTTAAATGCACAAATACAACCAGGTTGGGGTACATTATCTTGGGGTATAAATGGTTGGGGTTCTGTTGAAGAAGCAAACGAAACATTACCAGCTTTAAGTTTAACATCTGCAGTAGGAACTTTAACTGTAGCAGATCAAATAATGGGTCTAACTGGTTTATCTTCTCAAACGACTCTTGGTTCTTTAACAGTTAGCGGAAATCATTCACTTATTCTTTCAGGTTTATCATTACAATCTAGTACAGGACTTTTAAGCACCGATGATCATTCAGTAGGACTATCTGGTTTATCAGCTACAAGTGCGGTAGGAACTTTAACTCCTGCAGATGTTATGGGTTTAACAGGTTTATCTGCTCAAACAGCTGCTGGTGCTATTACAATTTCATCTAACCCTGTTACAGATTTAACAGGTGTTTCTGCAACAACTGCTGTGGGTTCTTTAACAATAGACAACATAACTCAAGCATTGTTAACTGGCCAATCATCTACAAGTGCTGTAGGATCTTTTACTACCGTTCAAGTGTCAGGTGCTAGTTTAGTTGGACTAGGACAAACAGCTACTACAAGTGTAAATGCTGATAAACTTATATTAAAATATTATGGAAAACTTGATCCTAAAACAAGTACAGGATATACTCTTAAAACACCAAAAAATACAACAGGATATACGACTAAAACTCCTGCATAATTATGTTTGACTTAAAACTAAATAAACAATATAAAACAATAAACTAGGAGATTAATAAAGATGGCTTCAACATATACCCCTCTCGGCGTAGAGCTAATGGCAACTGGCGAAAATGCCGGTACTTGGGGAACAAAAACAAATACGAATTTAAATATCATCGAGCAAATCTCTGGTGGTTATAAAGTACAAACTTTAAATACAGCAGGAGCAGGAGCTAACACTACAGCTTTAACTGAATCAGATGGTTCTACAGGAGCCACAGTTGCAACAAGAGTTATTATTTTTGGTGCAGAATCTCCAGAAACAATTTCAGGAAATAAAATTGTAACTTTTCCAGTTGGAATAGAAAATTTTTATCTTATAAAAAATAGCACATCAGGTGCTTACACAGTACAATTAAAAGCAGCTTCAGGTTCAGGTGCAACAGTTACATGGGCAACAGGTGACAAAGATTGGAAGCTAGTTTATTTTGATGGTGTAGCAACTAACACTGGTGTTTATGATGTTGGATTTGGTGCAGGAACAACTCCTGGCGGATCAACTACACAAGTACAATTTAATAGTTCAGGTGTATTTGGTGGAGACGCAAATTTTGTTTGGGACGCATCAACAGGATTAAACATTGGTTCTCAAAAAGAATTAAGATTACAGGATACTACAGGTGGTCAATATATAGGTCAGAAAGCATCAGGAACAACTACGTCATATACAGTAACGTGGCCAGCAGCGGTAGCAGCAGGAAATGGCTATCTTTTAAAATCAACAACAGGCGGAGTATTATCATGGGAAGAAGCCTCAGCAGGTGGAACTTCATGGCAAGCAGTTAAAACAACTACTTATACGGCTGTGGCTGGACAAGGTATCTTTGCAAACACATCAGGTGGTGCATGGACTTTAACTTTACCTTCTTCACCAACAATCGGAGATGAAGTATCTGTTATTGATTACGCAGGAACCTTTGACACTAATAATTTAACTATCGGTAGAAATAGTCAAAACATTCAAGGTTCAGCAGCGGACTTAACAGTAGCAACTGAAAGAGCAGGCTTTACTTTGGTATTCACAGACGGTACTCAAGGATGGCTTCTAAAGAATAACTAGAGGTTAAATGAGTACATTTAAAAATATTCAAGGAAAAAACATAAGATCCTACGCAAACAACGCTCCTAATGCTACGGCAGGAGAAATGTGGTACAACAGGACTGAACAAAAATTAAAAGGTGTTGTAGCAAGTGGAGCATGGTCAAGTGCTGCACCTTTAAGCACAGCAAGATATTTAGCTAATGGTTTTGGATCACAAACGGCTGGAGTTTATTCAGCGGGACAAACTCCCCCTGGAACTAACGTAGCTAATACTGAAGAATATAATGGAACAGGTTGGACAACAGCAACTAGTTTTCCTTCAACGGCAACTTCAGGAGGATCTGGAGGTACTGCAACTGCAGGAGTGGTTATGGGCGGAGGTGCGCCTTATAGATCTACTTCTTTTAAATACGATGGATCTAGTTGGACTGCAACAGGAGCTTTACCAACAGCTGCAGATAATATTAGTGCTTGTGGAACAGGAACACAAACAAACATAATTGCTGCAATAGGTAGAACTCCATCATCGGGAAACGCAGGAACTAATACTTCAGTAACTTATAATGGGAGCACTTTTTCTAGTGGACCTAATTTAAATACTGCAAGAATGTATGGTGGTGCTGCTGGAACTGGAACTGGAACTGCAGGATTAATTTTTGGTGGATTTATAGATCCATCTCCAAACGCAATGACTAATACTGAAGAGTACGATGGTTCTTCTTGGACTAATGCTGGAGCTTTAAATGTAGCATCAAGTTTTCCTTCAGGATTTGGAACTCAAACTCTTACCGTAGCACAAGTTAAAACTCCAAATTATGGGGGATCAGAACAATACAATGGATCTACTTGGTCGGCTTTACCTAACACAGGATTAACTTCTCCTGGAGGTCTTTATGGAAACGCTGCAGGAACAACTGGTAATGCGGGTTGGCTTTTTGGTTATCCTGCAGGAGCAGGAGTAGAATGGAATTTTACAGCTAACACAGTAACCGCTGGAGCATGGTCATCTGGTAATAATTTAAATACTGCAAGAACTAATTTAACAGGATGTGGAACTCAAACAGCAGGTTTAGGATTTGGTGGGGAAACAGGACCTGGTACAGCAAGAGATGAAACAGAAGAATATAATGGATCAAGTTGGTCGGAACAAACTGATTTAAACACAGCAAGATTTAATTTAGCAGGATGTGGAACACAAACTGCTGGATTAGCTTTTGGAGGTAGTTCACCTTCTGCCAAAGTAAATAATTCAGAAGAATATAATGGTTCTAGTTGGACAGCAAGTCCAGGTAATTTAAATACTACTAGAGATCAAATGGGTGGCGCTGGAATACAAACTGCAGGTTTAGCTTTTGGAGGTCAACTCCCACCTAATGCAATGTCTAATGCAACAGAAGAATATAATGGTTCTACTTGGACATCAGTAAACAATATGGGAACTGGAAGACGTTTAATGGGTAGCGGTGGAATACAAACTTCAGCTTTTGGTGCAGGCGGTTATGTAGATGGTTCAGGTAATCAAACTGCTACAGAAGAATACGATGGAACTAATTGGACAGCTGGAGGTGCTTTAATTTTAGCAAGACATGCTTTAGCAGGAGCAGGAGCTAGTAATACAGCAGGACTAGTTTTTGGAGGTAACTCAATAACAGGGGCAACTGAAGGTTATGATGGAACAAATTGGTCTACAAGACCATCAATGGCAACAGCAAGATTTAGACTAGGTGGATTAGGAATTCAAACATCAGCTTTAGCTTTTGGTGGTTCATCACCTTCTATTGTAGCTACAACAGAAGAATTTACTGGTGAAACAACAGCAGCTAATATAGCGACTATAACAACGAGTTAATTATGAGCACATACAAAGAAATTTTTGGAAAACCAATTAAAGTTTTATCAGGGGACCCTGCACCCACACCGGTAACTTATACAGTTACAGTTGCTAACCCTGGTTCTGGTAACAGATATTATATAGATGGAGTTTTAACACCTACTTTAGAACTCTATGAAGGTAATACATATAACTTTGACTACTCAGCAGCATCTAGTCACCCATTTAGATTTTCAACAGCCTCTGATGGAACTCATAGTGGTGGAAGTGAATATACAACTGGAGTTACTGTAGATAGTAATATTACAACTATTGTTGTAGCATCTGGTGCACCTACTTTATTTTATTACTGTAGTTCACACAGTGGTATGGGTGGCACAGCTTTAACACCAGCAAGTCCTGATGAATATGTAGGACAGATCTGGTATAACTCTACATCAGGAAAATTTAAATCAATTGTAGCAGGTAGTGCATGGTCTAGTAGTGGACCTTATATTGGAAATCAATCTTATACTGCAGGTTTTGGAACTCAATTAGCTGGTGTTTTAGCTGGAGGAGATACTGGATCAGGACCACCGGCATGTACAAATATTTCTGCTGAATACAATGGTTCTGGTTGGACAACAACAGGTTCTTTAAATACAGCTAGAAGAGGTTTATCAGCAGCAGGATCTTCTCCTCAAACTGCAGGTGTTGTGTTTGGTGGATCGGATGGTTCTGTCCCAACTCAATACGCAAAAACAGAAGAATATAATGGAACTGCTTGGGCTGCTGGTAATGACATGCCAACTAATAGAAATAATTTTGCAGGTTTAGGAATACAAACAGCTGCAGTAGCTTTTGGTGCAGGACCTGCTCCTGGAGTAACTTCAGTAGAATACGATGGAACTAACTGGACAGCAGGTGGTGATTTAAATGTAGGGAGAGCTTCTACAAGTTCTGGCGCAGGAACTTTAACAGCAGGTTTAGCAGCAGGTGGTGGTCCAAACCCAGCAGTAAATGGTGCAGTTGAACATTACAATGGAACTGCTTGGACAGCTGTTACAGCATTACCTGCAGTAAGAGAAAAACTAGGTCTGGTTGGAACACAAACTGATGCACTTCAATCAGGAGGTTCTACATATCCAGCAAGTCCTGGAATACAAAACACATCATTTAGTTACAATGGAACTGCTTGGACAGCTCAAGCTAATTTAGGAACAGGAAGATATTCGCATGGAACAGGTGGAAATGGTCCAGCTAATTATGTAATTGGAGGTAGACCGTTAAACAGTACAACAGAAGAATTTACATCATCAATAAACGTTATTACAGCTGGAGCATGGTCAAGTGGTGGATTAATGGGTACTGGAAGATATAGAATGAGTGGACAAAATATTGGAACAAAAGATGCAGGTATGGCTATTGGAGGACGTGGAAGTTTTCCATCAACTGCTCCTTCAGTTACAGTTTCAAGTGTAGAAGAATACGATGGATCATCTTGGTCTGAAGTAAATAATATGCCAACTAGTCTTGATATGATGGGAAGTTTTGGTGTTCAAACAGCAGCTTTACAGTTTGCTGGTTATGGGGGCCCAGGAGCTGGACCTAATCCTGCACCAGGTGGAGCTAGAATTAACCCAGCTGCCTCAAATGAATATGATGGAACTAATTGGACTAGTTCAGGAGCTTACCCTGCAGCAACTAATGCATTAGCAGCAGCAGGTACACAAACTGCTGGATTAGGATTTGCTGGAAACACAGGTAGTGTAACAAATGCAACAGCAGAATATAATGGTTCATCTTGGACTGCTTCAAATAATCTGGGAACAGCTAGAGATGCCCTAGGTGGAGCGGGAATTCAAACCGCAGCATTAGCTATAGGTGGTCCTCCGGGTCCAGAAAAAGCAGTGGAAGAATATGATGGAACTAACTGGACAACAGGTGGAGATCTTCCTACAGGAAGTAATCAAAATGGAACTGGAGGAACTCAAACAAACGCTTTACTTTTTGGAGGAAACGTATCACCTACCACATTAGTTTTGGGGTATGATGGAACGTCTTGGTCAACAAGACCAAGCATATCTACTGCAAGATACGGTGGAAGTAATGGAAATAGCACAACCAGTGGTGCATATTTTGCAGGAGGTGGAGGAAGTGCCTCTGGTACACAAAGACAAACAACAGAAGAATTTTCACCAGAGTCAACAACATTAAATGTTAAAACATTAACTACTAGTTGATAATGAATAAGTTTAACGATATAACAATAACAAAGGAGTAAAAACTATGGAAAACTTTCTATATGGAGTTCTTACTAACACTGGAAAAGGATTCTTTACAGCTGAAGATAGAAGAAATTTTTTTCTAAGAGGTTATCCTGCTGACGTTTGGGTCATTGGAAACAATGAACGAGGTGCGTGTTGGGTAGCTGATAAAAACGGTGTTTTTAAAACTAAATCAGAAGCACAAGCTTTAGTTGACGCTAATGTACAAGCGGCACAAACAGCGTGGGATGCATTGTCTGATGAAGAAAAAGCTATTCGTGGCGACAGACCATCAGATGTAACAATCCCGTAAGGAATTTATAAATGGCTGGCTACAATGAAATTAGAGGACTGAAAGTTAAATACTTATCAGCAGATCCTGCAAATCCAGAAAATGGACAGGTATGGTATAATAGTGCTTCGGGTAATTTACGTGTTGAAGGTATTGTTCAAGCAGCAGCATGGACATCTGCAGCCGGACCTTCAAGAAATAACAATGCTTTAAGTAGTGGTGGTACTCAAACAGCATGTATTCTTGCTGGTGAAAATGGAGCCAATCCACCTAATTCAGCAGAAGCTGAAGAATGGAATGGTAGCAGTTGGACAAATTTATCAAACATACCGGCAGCTCATGGATATAACGTAGGTTGTGGAACAACTTCAGATTTTTCTACAATGGGTGGTGGTTACGGACCAACACCTAAAGTAGCAAATGTTTATGATTGGGATGGTTCTAGTTGGACAAGCGGAACTTCTATGCCAACAGCTGTTATTGAAATAGGTGCATGTGGTCCAGGTGAACAAGCTTTAATTGCAGGTGGATATACAACTACAAATTTAGCTACTTCTTATGAAAGATCAGGTGGTTCATGGTCAACAAATCCATCAATGAGTGTTGCTAGATATGTTCCTCAACTTATGGGAAGTACTAAAGATTCTGCATTAGCTGCAGGAGGTGTTACTTATCCATCAGGACCTCCTTCAAGTCGAGATAGTGTAGAAGGATGGAATGGAACCACATGGTCAACAAAAACTGCACTGCCTGCAATAAGAGCTTACGCAGGAAGTTCAGGTGGTAGTATATCAGATGCATTTATTTTTGGTGGAAATCTTCCAGCTACTACAGGCACTTCTGTAAAATGGAATGGAAGTTCTTGGTCAGCAGATGCAACTATGACTACTGCAAGAAATACTTTAGGTGGTTTTGGATCAACAACAGCTGCTTTTTGTGCTGCTGGTAATAATGCTTCTCCAGGAGGATCAGAATTATATAATGGTGCTTCAGTTGTAACTAAAAACATTACTACAAGTTAACTTGACTTATAATCAGCAATGGTTATATTAACACTATTCAATGAAAGGAATATATAATGACTGAAAAAAGAAACATACATGCACTAATAGAAAAAGAAGCTCCTAGCTTAAATAATTTACTTGACCCCAATGATGTCAAAGAATTTAAAGAAATGACAACTGAGCTTAGAGACACATGGACCAAGAAACAAGTCTTTAGAACAGAAACAGAAATGAGAATGTCTGTTTTACAAGATGCAAAGTACCCTACTAAAGCTTCTAAGTATTGGCAGTGTGTTAGAGAACAAAACGTATTCTTAGAAAACTTAATGAGTCTATCATTTGATGCTAGACGTAATGAAGTTAAACTTAAAAAACTAAAACAAAAATTAGAGACTGAAGAAGATCCATTAAAAAGAGAACTACTTCAAATAGATATAGATGAAAAAACTTATTCTGTTGCCAACATGCAGTTAGTGGCTAGAGATAGAATGAGAGAAATTAAATTATGGTCAGCACTTAAAAAAGAATTTAACGATGGTTCTTTTGATGACAAAGACGTTAACAGACACCAATTAGATTCTTATGCATTAATTATGAAAAACAAAGCAGAGACATTAACCCAAGGATCATCTCAACCAGAAGTGTTTAATGTATTAGGACAATTACAAACTATAGAAAGAGTTAAAAAATCAGGCGAAATGATTTACAACAAGAAAGAACAATTAACCAATGATCTCGGAGCCACAGAAAAATAATTTTAGTTCTATATTTTTAGGTCAGTCGGTGCTTAGACATCAAGTACCGTTAGACATATATTATACGATTAATGATATTTATCAGACTAAATACTCTAAGTTAAAACCAGCTAATAAACAACTAGTAGGTAAAATTAAAAAAGAACATAGTTTGTTTTTTGATGGTGAGGATAATCCTAAAATGACTAAACATAATCAGTTACCTAATACTGTATTAGAATGGTTTACTGAAAAATTTAAACATTATTTAGATTGGAATAAAACGATAGAGTACAAGTTACGTTTAAACTCTATTTGGGTTAATCAAATGTTTGAACATGAATACAATCCAGTGCACGTGCATCAAGGAGCATTGTTTACAGGTTTATCTTCTGTAATGATTTTAAAATTACCAAAATCTTATGGTGTAGAATATTCAGCAGCAGACTCACCACAAAATGGTAAATTACAAATACTAGGTTCAACTAATGGTCATTTTGCTAATGTAGATTATCAACCAGAACTTAAAGAAAGAGATTTTTTTATATTTCCATACGATATGAGACACTGCGTATATCCTTTTAATGGGCCAGGGTTTAGAAGAACACTAGCTGCAAATTGTGATGTAGAATATAACCCAATAATAAATAGAGGAATAAGTTAATGTACGAAAATAGACATATATCTGAGCCTAAATGGAAAAGTTGGATAGTTCAAACAACGACACCTTTATTTACACCAGATCAATGCAGACAAATTATTGCATCAGGGAGAAAACAACCACCTCAACAAGCACAAATAGGTATGAATAAACCAGGGGGTGGTACTAATACAAACAAAAGAGTTACGACAATAAGCTGGATACCGTTTAAAGAAATGTCACACATGTATATAGACCTTAATAACTTTATACAGAAAGCAAATGAAAATCATTTTGGTTTTGATGACATACAAATTACTGAACCAGCACAGTTTACAGAATACCCTGAAGGAGGATTCTATGATTGGCATATGGATTGTGAAGTAAATATGCAGCACGAACCACCAGTTAGAAAAATATCAATGACTTTATTATTAAATGATCCATCAGAATTTGAAGGTGGGGATCTTGAACTTATGGGACCTGGTAAGTTTGCAGAATTAAAACAAGGACATGCAATTATATTTGCATCATTTTTAAATCATAGAGTTAATCCTGTAAGACGTGGAGTAAGACAGTCATTAGTTGTTTGGTTTGGAGGCAAGCCTTTTAGATGATTAGAGAAGAATTTTTTCCCACAAGTGTTTTTGGTAAAGATATAAAATTAGATAATGGTAAACTAGCACAAGACATTGTTAACTGGTCTAATAAAGATCAGGGGGTACATAAAACAAATTACAAAGGGTGGCATTCTACAACTGATATGGCACAAAGACCAGAGTATCAAAATTTAATTAACGAATTAATAATTATGTGTAAAGATGTATTTAAAGAAGAATGGTTAGATCAAGAACCTATTCTTGGTAATATGTGGGCTAACATAAATCCTAAAGATGGGATGAACAAACCCCACATACACCCAAATTCATTATTCTCAGGTGTATATTACGTTAAGTCAAACCCACAAGCTGGCAGACTTAGGGTATATGACCCAAGACCAGGAGCACAAATAGTAATGCCAAATAGACAAAAGGGTAAACCTCCCAAACATTTGTGGAGAGATGCACATATTGATCCTATTCCAGGACGTATTATAATATTTCCTTCATGGTTATGGCATAGTGTTGAACCTAATGAATCAAATGATTTACGAATATCAGTAAGTTTTAATTTTATACAACATGGATTTTAATAAATATCACGTAATAAAAAATGCAGTAAGCTACGAGTTAGCTAATTTCGTATTTAATTATTTTCTTCTTAAAAGGGATGCAGTTAAATGGATGTACGAAAACAACATTACTTATGATACAGGAATGCTTGGTACATGGACTGATCAACAAATTCCAAACACTTATTCTCATTATGCTGATCCGGTAATGGAGACCCTTTTAGTGAAAGTATTACCAGTAATGCAGCAAGAAACAGGCCTAGATTTAATTCCAACTTATTCATACGCTAGACTATACAAAAATGGTGATGAACTTAAAAGGCATAAAGATAGACCAAGCTGTGAGATATCTACTACTATACATCTAGGTGGTGATCCTTGGCCTATATTTATAGATGGTACAGGAACTAATAATGTTATCAATGAAAAACAAAATATTATAAAACCCAACGCTCCAAAAGGCACTAAAGTCCTGCTTGATGTTGGCGATATGCTGGTATATAGTGGATGTGAATTAGAGCATTGGAGAGAACCTTTTGAAGGTAATACTTGCGGACAGGTATTTCTTCATTATAACCATGTAAATGGTCCTTTTGCTGAAAAGAATAGGTTCGACAGAAGGCCAATGTTAGGTGTTCCACCAATAAGGAATACATAATATAATGAGGTTATATGTTACAAAAATTAGGTTTTGCACCAGGGTTTAATAAACAAGTCACAGAGACCGGGGCCGAGGGACAATGGTTTGACGGCGATAATGTTCGTTTTAGATATGGTTCTCCAGAAAAAATAGGTGGTTGGCAACAATTAGGACAAGATAAACTAACAGGTGCAGCGAGAGCTATTCATCATTGGGACGATAATGCAGGTATTAAATATGCAGCTATAGGAACTAATAGAATTTTATATGTATATTCAGGTGGAACTTATTATGACATACACCCAATTAGAACTACTCTAACAGGAGCTAATTTTACAAGCACATCATCATCTACAACTGTAACAGTTACATGTAGCGGTGTGCATGGGTTAGCAGATAACGATATTGTTTTATTTGATTCTGTTAGTGGTGTGACTGCAGTAGGTTCTACTTTTACAGATGCAACATTTGAAGATGTTAAATTTATGGTGACATCCGTTCCAACATCTACAACATTTACTATCACAATGGACAGTCAAGAATCAGGAACACCTTTAAGTACATCAGGATCGGCTTCAGTTTTATGTTATTACACAGTTGGACCTTCTCAACAACTAGGTGGTTTTGGATGGGGAGCAGGTATTTATGGTGGTACAGCGTTAGGTGCTGCTACAACAACTTTAGCCACAGCTATAACAGATTTAGTTACAACCGATATTGTCTTAACAAACTCTGCAGCATTTCCATCTACTGGAGAAGTAAGAATTGGTACAGAGGATATTAGTTATACATCAAACAATACGACAACTAATACATTAAGTGGAGGTGCTCGAGGTGTAAATGGAACTACAAAAGCTACTCACAGTGGTGGTGCTACAGTTCAAAATATTTCTAATTTTTCAGGTTGGGGTGATCCAGCATCTTCTGACTTTACTATTGATCCTGGTCTATGGATTCTTGATAACTTTGGAACAAAATTAATTGCACTTATTTATAACGGAAGTTGTTTTGAATGGGATGCTTCAGCAGTAGGTGCTGTTAATACACGTGCAACTATTTTAGCAAATGCACCAACAGCTTCTCGTCATGTATTAGTATCTACACCTGATAGACATTTAGTTTTTTTTGGAACAGAGACAACTGTAGGCACAACATCAACTCAAGACGATATGTTTATTAGATTCTCAGACCAAGAAAATATTGATGGCACAGATGCATACACAGTTAAAGCTGAAAATACTTCTGGTACGCAAAGACTTGCAGACGGTTCTAAAATTATGGGAGCTATTAAAGGTAGGGACGCAATCTATGTTTGGACAGATACAGCATTATTTTTAATGAAATTTGTAGGCCAACCATTTACTTTCTCATTTGAACAAGTAGGTACTAACTGTGGGTTGTTTGGTAAGAATGCTTGTATTGAGGTTGATGGATCTGCTTATTGGATGTCAGAGAATGGTTTCTTTACATACGATGGTCAATTAAAATCATTACCTTGTCTTGTTGAAGATCATGTTTACGACGATATAAATGCTACATCTAGAGACCTTATTAATGCAGGATTAAATAACTTGTTTGGTGAAGTAAACTGGTTTTATTGTACAGCAGCATCGGATCAAATTAATAGAGTGGTTACTTACAATTATTTAGACTCATCACCTAAACGTCCTATATGGACAACAGGAACTTTACCTAGAGCAGCGTGGCAGGATTCAGCTGTATTTGATAGACCTCATGCAACTTTTTATAACCCATCTGATAATTCATCTACGGATTGCACTGGAAACACTGATGGAAGTACGATATACTATAATCAGGAAACAGGAACTGATCAAATAAATGCTGGAGGAGCAGTGACTGCGGTTATAGGAACTATTACCTCTGGTGATTTTGATATAACACAACGTAGAAGTAACACAGGACAAACTGTAGGAATGCCTGATATTAGAGGAGATGGTGAATTTATTATGAGAATTAGCAGATTTATACCAGACTTTATTTCACAAACAGGAAACACTGCAGTTAAATTTAAAACAAGATTATATCCAAACAGTAGTGAGACTACTACAAGTTTTACATGCGACTCTACTACAACTAAAAAAGATGTAAGAGTAAGAGCTAGACAGATTGCATTAGAAGTTGCTAACACAACTACTAATGAAGATTGGAAACTAGGGACATTCAGATTAGACGTACATCCAGGAGGAAGAAGATAATGGCTACTGACCAAGAGATAAGAGAAGCAGGTTTTAAATATGTTCCACAACAAAAATATTTACAAAATCCTTTTAAGTTACCTACTGCACCAGAAGAAGAACCAGTAATTAATCAAGGTATTGTAAATACAAATGCTTTTACTGGAGGTGGAGGAGATGGTTTTAGTGTCTACAATCCGGATCCAAATTCAATTGTAAATAGAAATTATCAACCCAACTATGATTATAGACAATTTGTTGATGGATATGATCCTAATTTGTCTGCTACTATGAATATGAAAATGATGGAAGTAGATCCTAACTATAAGGGTGCCGATTATTACAATAAACCACCATCAAAAATGAAAGGTCTTATGAGCATGATTCCATACGTTGGAAGTTTTGTAAGAGGTGCAAATTTTTTAAGTAATCAAATAAGTCCTTATCTTCCGGTTAACAGAAGAGCAATATTAGAAAATGAATTAGGTGGTCAAGGCATAATGGTTAATGACATTGGACAGATTGTTCAAGGTGAGGGTGCTTACGATACAGCGGCTAATGTTATGGCAGGATACAACGCAGGTAAAATTACTCAAGAAACAATTGATAAGAGACAGGGTACAATTGAAAAAACTTTAGCTGATAAATATGATATGAGTCCAAAAGATATAGCTGCTGTTAAAGCTGGCACTTACAAGGGTCCGGTTGAAACTGATTTAATAGATAGATATAGTGCCCTTGATGAATTTGGAAATACATTAGATTTAACAAACACAACAACAGATAAAATTTACGATTTTGAAGAAGACG
>WLWG01002025.1_pt1 | contig 16398 bp, 13 predicted proteins | sample 6712871 | NCBI WGS metagenome assembly WLWG01 (sample SAMN12718693, study PRJNA515312) | sponge metagenome | isolation source: marine sponge | host: Mycale hentscheli | place: New Zealand: South Island, Marlborough, Capsize Point | collected 2003-05-01
ATTTTGTTTCGGGTCTTGGTTTAATTTTAGGTGTGATGTGTGTGAGTTCTAATAATCTACCGTCACTTTCAAAAAGTGCAATACCTATTGTTTTTGTAGATATATCTAAGCCAAGTATCCTACCTGTGATTTCATTGGAATCCATTTAAAACTATTTACTATAAAATTATAACTTAATATTAGCGTTTAATACTAATATTTGGTCTCTTTCTTTTGTTAAAGGTGAATCTGTTACACCCTTAGCTACTAATTTACCAGAACTATCATAAAAATCAACATAAGTTACATAAACTTTACCATCACACGTTTGTTCATTATATGTTGGGTTGTTTGATGTGTCGAATTCGTTTTTACCAGCTATAAGTGTCATATCTAATCCTTGTAAAATATCATAAGAACTAAAGTTTGTGTTAGCGTCTGTGGTTGAAAAAGTTGCTCCTGTAACACTGGTACCACCTGTTGCCCCTGAAAAATTAAATCCTTCTACTATATCTTCATTAAATAGGGTTATCTTACCCCCTAATAAATCAACTACACCTACTGGTTGGTCATAATAATAACCGTTAACACTATCATTTAATAAATTAAATGGGAATTTTTTTCTTAATGTGTAAGGACAATTATCATTAAAACCAGTTGCCCAAGAGTTTGTTGTCGTTACGGTATTTGCACTGATATTAGGTTTTTTAACATCATCAGAAAATAAATAAACCAAACCACTACTATAGTAAAAGTTACTGTTTTTAGGGTTAACCCCTTCTTGGTGAGGTAGTCCAGCATCTATTTGGGTTGTTACTGATTTTGAGTTTTCGGATAATAATCCATCCATCACAGAACAAGCACAAGGCCCATTTGTACTTTTTTTAGTGTATAATTGTGTTTTTTGATAAGCTCCATAAATTGTTGTTGAACTTAAACCTGAAAAACTTGTACCGTTATAAGCTGGGTCTAGTGGTATTGTTAGATTAAAGTTTAGTCCATCAATAGCACTTTCAAAAGATTCTTTACTTATATCACCTACGATTATATTATCACCTACTTCTTTAACTAGATACTCTAAAGCGGTACCAGACCAACCACCATCCATATAAGGTGTTATAAATTCACTCTCCATTCTTGAGTTGACCGGTATGTTAAATAAAGGTCCCAACCATAAATGTGATTCAGTGCTACCTGTTTTACCCACTAGATAAAATTTTAAATCGTCACCAGATACGGTTTTTAAATCACTTTTAACTAATGTTTCAGTGTAGTTAACACTTTCTATTGCTTTTAATAATTTCGCCATTTTATATATATTTTTTCTATTAAGAAGAAACCCCTAACATCCAATCGTTATTTCTTTTAGTCAAATAAAGAGAATCTAAATTAGGAAAAGCCATTTCTTGTGATTCAAATGTTGTGTTATTTGATTTATAAACAAACCTACCAAACTCAGATAAAGAAAAACCGTAAAACCTACTGGCTCCAAATCTACCACTATTTGAATCAAATGAGTCTGGTATATTAAATATATTAGACCCGTAAGGTTTACCTTGATTTAGGTTAAATTCTTTTTTTTGTGGGTTTCTACAACTAACACAATTTGAGTTGGTTAACAAGTATGTATTATTCATTTTTTTTTTAATTTATATTATAAAAAGACCCAGAAGAATCCCAATTTGATTCATCTAAATCTAATGTTATGTTAAGTCTTAAGTTAGCTTCTTTAGGTTTAACATTTATACTATTAGAATTACTAACCATAATACCCATGTTAATAGAAATAACTTTTGTTGTGTTGTTTAATTTAGAATCAGTACCATAAAACTCAAACATATTTTTTGCCGAACTTATACTTGTTTCCAATAAGTTTTCAAACCTAAAAATAGGTAAGTTAACATTATCTCTATAAACTCTATTTGTTTCTAATTTTATTGGATGGTTAACATTATTAAATATTGCTGTTGGTGTTATATTTGTACTCCTAGTATAGACTTCTTGTGTCATTTCTTCAGGTTTATAATTACCTATATTGGTATTGTAAACCATTTGATTTATTGGATATAGTTGTAAAACAGAGTTACCATTTTGGGTTATTAGGTTTGTTGATTCTGATTTATAACTACCAAAAGTTAATTGGAATGGTGATTTAAATCTGTTTAAATCATAATTAACTTTGGTGAGGTTGTTAATTTTACTAACGTAAGTATTTGTGAATATTTGGTAGTTTTGGTAATCTTGTTCTGTTTTAAAAACGTAATTTAAATTATAATCTTTAGTGTCCCAAAGATTAAATTCACCAAATGCGTTTTCAGTATATTCGTATACGTTTACAAAATCATAAAATTTAATAAAAGGTTCATATCCTCTAGAAACCGTATCAATATTATCTAATGTATTTCTTAGATTAGATAAGTAATTACCAAGGTTAATAGTTACATCTAAGTTTTTATATTCAGTGTTATTACAATCATCTACAAAAACAATTTCTCTTTTAGCTATATTATCTGTGCTAGTATCGTCTGAATTAAAGACAAGGTTATCAGTATCATTGTAAAGTGTTTTTATGTCTTCACCATTGACTGATGTTACTAATACATCTGAATCTACTGTTTCATCGTAATTAATACCTTCATCACTTAGACTAAAGTATTTAACATCAAATTTAGCGTTAGGGTTTAATAACCTAGATATACCATATCTTGTTAAATAAGTTTTAAATCCCGCTGTGTTTACTTCTTCAAAAGCCATTTTTTATTTTTTATATATTATAGGACTTTTATTCCCATTATAAAGTGTTGTATCAGAATCCCCTTCTGTCTCAACAACTTTTTCAGGTTCTTTGTTTATATCATATCTAACACCATCGTCAGAAAAACTAAAGTATTTAAAATCTAAAATACCATCATTTATTAGTTTTTCTTTACCGTATTTAGTTAAAGTCAACTTAAATTTTTTATTTATATTTACAAAAGCCATTAAAAATCTAAAGCTACCTCTAATATTATTGTCGTTACATTAGTCTTCTCAATTGGTGTAATAAATTTACCTAATGCTACTAAGTTACCTATACTATCATAAACCCCTAATTCTGATATATAAATATTCCTACCACTATCTGGGTGTGTTGGGTTGGATGTTGTGTTATACTGGTTAGGTGGTATTGTAAAATCGAATAGGGTTCTATATGTGGTATTAACACCTTTTGTTGTTAAATTACCGTGTAAGAAATATTCATCACCAAACTGTAAAATATCAGATTCACCAATTTCAGGTATATCTATATAGTCATTTAAATTAAATGTTGTGCCACTATTAGTATATAAATCTTCTGTAATAGTATAAGATGTACTTTCTAAATCAAGTGGGTCTATTCTATCACCAACTGAATGACCGTTAATTGAATTAGTGTAATCAATTCTTCTCCAACCTGCTGGGTCAGGTGATGTACCTGACGGTACCCTTTGTACTAAAATTTCAAAAGTGTCAGCGTACCATCCTGTTCCACCAGAAAAATCCATATAAGGAAATTGTCCTGTTGGGAATGTTATATCAATATCTTTTCTAGAAGCATCGGGAGCACAAGGTTCACTTGTATTTTCGTTATATAAAACACATGTAATGTTTTGGTTATGTAACCCTGTGGTGTAACCACTATTACTAGACAAAATATAAGTAACAAAAACATCTTGTGTTTGACTTAAAAATCCTGTATTACTAGTTGTTAATCCGTACTCTAATGCAGGTAGTGTCCAGTTTCTGTTTGATTTATAAGAAAGTGCTGCAACTAACTCTTGGTCATCGATTGTTATTGTTTGTAAGTTAGGAAATACTCTACCCACACTAATTTGTGGTGTATTTGGGTCAACTAAATCAAAATAACTAATATCTGTTAAATTATTGTTAAGTGTAACCGATTTAGTGTTACCACTAGCAACAAACTCATACCCAATCATGTCTCCTGTTCCTGAACCTGAAAACTCTCTTCTATGCCACATTAATGTTGGTATCTTAAGTACTGGTGATTCATTTATTGTTGTGTCTACGTAAAATTTTTGACCATATGTTTGTTCGGGTTGGTTTTGACAAGATTCTGAATTTGAATAATGGATTATAGAAATTGAGTCAATGTCATCACAAAAAGAGTTGGGTGTTGTACCTGTAAAGTTTAGTTCCGATGTGTAACCATAATACTCTTTAGAACCTACAAAAGACTCTGAACCAAATTGTTCAAAACCTTCATAAACAGATGTATCCACACCCGAAATGTTGTTTGTCCACACGTTGTTCATATTCCAAACGGAACCACCAGAATATAACCCTGTATCAAAAGTATACCCACTCATACCGTTAGGGTAAAATATTGTGAAAGCCTTGTTACTTGATGATGATGTGCTAAAGTCTGGTAGATTTCTATCTAATACCACCTGTAATGTGTCACCCGATACAGTACCACTTAAAGACTGTACTTTATACCACAAATATGGTACCGGTGAATCAACTTCAACGACACCTTTATTTTGGGTATTTATTAAATCAGGGTTACTCATTTTAACTAACATAAAATCACCAACAGAAGGTTCAGTACTACCAATAACATAATCATCACCTTGTAAAACATCTACTGTGTTGGTCCCACTCATTCCTGTAATTGCTATAAATGTGTCGGCTTGTACAACATAGTTTGAACTTGTGTAAGCTGTATACTCTATGGGTGTTGCTCCAGTTATATAATTAAAAAATCCCTTTTCAGGGGCCTGTATTATATTATTTATTTGAACCGGTGATAAAGCTGGTATACTAACATCTGGTGTTATTGAATTAGTCTGTGGGAATATTGGTGTTTTAATCCCTGTCTGACCGTCTTTGGGTTTTAAAATATTCTCTTTAGCGATATCATAAGTTGTCCCTAAACTTGAGTAGTCAACTTCTGAATCACCTAATCTAAAAGTAGAAAAATTAAGCTGTCCTATCGACAGTAACTCTCTTCCTTTGTTTGTTAATCTAGCGTTAACAAATGCTCCCGTATTTTTACTTATATAACTCATCTCTTATAAATATATTGTTAATAGGAATTTATTTTATTATTTGTAGTAAATTTTCCTACCCTACTAATGCTTTTTGTTATAAATATATTGTCTAATATGCCAGAATAAACCTTTTTACTGTTAACTCTCCATATATAACTTTTATTTGCTTCTATTGTTGGTGGTAAATCCACACTATATTCCGTTATTAACTCACTAGAATAAAAAACAGTAATTCCTGTTGTAACCCCTGTAGAAGTAAAGTTAGGGTCACTACTTTCTGTTATATCTACTATGAACTCACCATTCAACCTATCATTAACTATTGGTGCTGGTTCACTTTTCCATTGTAATACACTATTACCCACAACTATATCATAATCTCCTTCTAATATACCATCTGAAGTGTAAACAATGTAAATTACATCTGAAACAGCTAAAGTGATACTATCAAAAATAACTCTGTTATCAACACTCACACTCATATAGTAATCAACACCATAAGTTAATTTAACACCATTTAAAAATAAAGTCATTGTTGTTTCAGATTCTTCAGGTTCATAATCTAAATAATACTCATACTTATTTTTTTCTGTGTTATAATAAACTTTATCTGAAGTTGTTACTGCGGATGTTGGTCCACTAGTAATTGCACTTAATATTTGATACTTTTCTGAATAAATAGTCCCTAAATCTGTTTCACAATCTAAATAACTAGCTGTTATTATATCTCTATTTGGGTCTAGTGTTTCTGTTAGTACAATAATAGTATCAGCACTTACGCTGTAATCTAAATCACTTAATGTAATACCGTTTACGGATACTAATAAAGTGTTCGGTGATGGTTTTTTACTAATTGTAAACAAATTACTACTAGGTGGGTCTATTGTTAGTGTTTCATTAACTAACTTACAACCACTGTCACCCTCAATTTTTTGTGGTACACTGAAAACATAAGTTTCTTTACTTTCAAGACCAGTAATTTCTCTTTCAACAGTTAGATTTTCAGGTGTTCTCTTTGGTGGTGGTGAAAAAGGTCCTAGTATAGGTGTAGCTGGGTCAGTTAATGTGACAAAATACCATGAACTATCTTTATCATAATTACTACCCAAATTAGGTTCGACATAAACCTCACCTTTAAACAGGCAATTATTTTTAATAAATTTATTATTACTATTTAAAATATATTCTTGGTTCGATTTTACCAGGAAATCAAATGATGGGTTAAATGTATTTGAATTACTAGTTATTGCACTATAAGGTGTGGATGCACTATATGTAATACTTGTGTTAAAAATTCGACCCGTATTACTGCCAAAATCATTAGGTGTATTAACTTGGGGTGGGATAAAATCTAAAGCTCTACTATATAACCTATATTCAAAAAAACCAGTGTAAGCACTTAACGTTTCTGTATTACCTGTAAAATTAAAATTAGCAGTCATTCCCGTGTTAGTAGTATTAAAAACACCTATCGATGTTTCTGTTAAACCTGTCATTATCTTGGTTAGGTTAGTTGTATAAATGGGTCCCTCAAATATTTCAGAACAAACCACAACAACTGGTTTAATATCATTTATAGGAAATAAACCATATTTTTTTTTAATATTTTCAGTAGCTACTTCATCTGAAAAACTAATTGGTACTATATTTTGGTTACATATACTCATTTAATAATTATTGTTTAACATTCATCATTAGGTGTACTATTAGGATTGAATTTCCTGAATTTAGATAAATTAACTTCAATTTGTGCTGTATCAACCTCTAATGTTCTTCTTATATAAATAGGGTATTCACCAAATAAATAATGTTTAGCATTAACGAAAGGGTAGTCAACACCATTACGACCTGTTTCAGTTGGTTCGAAAAAACCTATACTTAATAAATCTCTCCATGAAACAGTACCATCATTATTTATTTGTGCATATTCAGGGAATATTTCGTTTGTTTTATTTACTACCGTTTCTGTCGTTTCAGAAAATTTTCTTATATTAATTTCTTGGTGTATTTTGTATGTATAACCATCGTCATTAGAATATGTGTAATTACCGTTTGGTGCGTTAAGAACTTGTTGTGGTCCAAACTTACCTAAAGTTTCAGATAAAACTCTTTCATTTAAAAAAGCTCTATTATATTCAACAAAATCATTAATATAACTTGAATCACTATTTTTAATTGTTCCAGCAGTTGTTGGGTCTGTATTTTGCCAATAAGATAATATATTTAAAGAAGCTGGGTCCTGAGAACTTATATTGCCATAAAAATTTTTATTAGAATCTAATATTTGTATATTATTAGACATATTTCGGTACCCATCATAAGATTCACCATTACAATAGTTTAGGCTATCACTTGGAACTTCAGTACCTCTACACCCACAACCAGCTCTTTTTACCACGGTTAAATATAATTGACTTAATGGTCTACCTAAATTATCGAGTAAGCCACCGACATCGATATCCGTATCAAAGTGAAATAAAAAAACGTCATCTATGTAATTATCTTTGTAAATATTTTTAGAAAAAGCAGCTTTATAAACTTCAAAATCTCTTGGTTCTGTTAATTGTTTATTTATTCTGAAATAATATTCTGAAGGTACACCGTCTAAGTATCTATAGTTTAAAATAAAGTTAAATGGTTCTGTTGATGTGAAAGGATTTACGGTTGGGAACTCGTATTTTATCACAAAAGTATTTAGTGTAACTGATGATATTTTATATATGTTGGGCATGGTGGTTATTGTGTCTGAAAAATTTCCACCACCAGGTGTTATAAACCCATCGGTTCTAATTTCAATAAAATCATTAGTCCTTAAATTGTGTTGGGTTTTAAATATTTTAGTATATATAAGGTCTCCCTGTTGTTCCCCATTAGAATCACATCTTTGTATTTGGGTTACCTCTTCGTTATCCAAAAATACTACGTCATCTGAAGAAGGTTCAAAAACTCTTTTACCTACCCCTATAAAGTTAATTGGGATTATATTACCAAATGGGTCTAAGTTACCAGTTGGTATTACGTATTCTGTGTCTAATATTAAACCATACTCTTCATTACCAGGTTCAAAATCCAATATCCTATTTAATCCTGAATAACTATCAAAAGGTACGCCTACATTACTGTAATTTAATTTGGGAGCTATATAAAAATAATCATCTAATGATGTGATACCGTGTTTTTGAGATGTTCTAATCAATATATTAGTTATACCAGGTTTATAATTAATTGCTTCTAAATTAATTATTTGTATACCTTCATAAGCTTTTGTAACTAAATCAGTAATGGGGTTAATTGTAACACCTTTTTTGGATAATAGTAATTCATCATTATTCTCTGTGGGGTAAGTTATTTTTAAAACCCAGTTTCTAGGTAAGAATTTTCTATCTAAACCAACACCTTCTGTTTCAGGTGTCCAAGCTTCATTAGGTACAGGGGTTGGGCTCCAAACATCTGCTAAACTATTGTCTGTTATTATCTCTAACTTACCTTGTATCCTATATTTTGTGGTTTGGTTTCTTTCTATATTGGTCTCATCAAAAGCGTTTATAACAAAAACATTATTATCTGACTCTGTTAACCCCTTTTTAGACTCAAGTCTAATTGGGATAAATGAATCAGAATTTAATGCAAGAGCGGCCTTTTTTAAGGGAGCAACATATTTTATTTTATAATCTGAATTAGACACCTATAAATGATTTTAATTTAGTTAATACTGTGTTATTCGATTTAAGACCAAAGTAGAAAAAGTATCTACCTTCTTTTGATTTTTCACCCATACTTTGGCCACTCATTAAACTATATAATTTACCACCAGTATCAGGTTGGTTACCTACCCTTACTATTTTTGAATTAAATTGAGTGTATCTAGGTGAAGAGGGGTCGACAATCATATCTAATCCAACAGGGATATTGTCCACTTCTCCTGTATTAGTGTTTAAACTATCGGCATCAGAACTAGTTATCGGATAAGTTTGGTTACTTATTTCAACATCATTTGTACCTGGGTCTGTGTTTTGACCGTTAAATAGGAAATTGTCGGCTGAAGTTTCACTTAACGAACCACCAAATGGTTTAAATAGTTTTAATAAATTGGTGATGTTTAATGCCCCATAGGTAGGGTTTCTAGGTCCTGAATTACCACTAATACTACCTTGATACAATAAATTACTCGCTGTTGGTGGTTGTCCATAAAAATAATCCCTCCCATCTCTTACTGTCTTTCTACAAAATCTCGCATCACCTCCACTATCAACTCCAGATTCAAACTTACGTAAATATAAAGAACCATGAACCACGGGGTAGTTGTTGACATTGTTAAATCCATCTATAGAAGAAAAGACTATGTCACCACCAAATTTATTTGTACTAGGAAATCTTAAATTATTACCCCCATTTACCACAATCGCATTAGTTTTTTTATTACCACCATCATCTTCATGTAATTGTGATGCCGTACCAACAGTGTAAACCAATCTTTTTTGATTTTTTATATCATATTGGTATCTTACTTCACGAATTAAATGAGTACCATAACCTTTACCCTCCTCCTCAAAAAAAATGTTATCTGTAAGTGAGTAAACAAAAATGTTCCATTTTCCGGCGGTTGGTATCCCCACATCATTTGCGTCATCACCATCGACAATATCACCAAACTCATTAGTTACTTTTCTTTTTTCGTACATTGGTACGTTATAAATTACTTTACCATCAGGATATGTTTTTGTAGGTAAAAAATCTGTGTTGCCGTCTATACCAGATTTACAAGCCTCTACACCGACACCTAAATTAATCATTGATTGCATATTACCTATATCGTCATCATTTACTGTACCATTACCACCAGAACCACACCCAATACCACCATTATTCCCATTTTTTCTTATGAAATAACTTGTGTTACCGTTAGCAAAGGCTTCGAAAACTAGTAAGGCTGAGGGGTTGATTTGTTTAGTTAAGTTAAAGTCTTGTCTTGTAATACCTATTTCACATTGTTCAGTATTACCCCAAAAAGGTATAACCTCAACCGATATGTTTTGTGATTCTATTTGTGGTAAAGAATCTAAATTAGAGTTAGACTTAAACTTTAGTGTTCCGTTTATTAAATTAAATTGTGACTGGGGGGTTCCGTCATTAATAAAATCTTCAGGTAATAAACTATCCCCACCAATATCACTAAAATCAACATCCATGTGTAATGTTTTAACTCCTGTGGGTACACCAAATATCATATAATCACCTGAACCATTTGTGGTTGTAGTGTAGGTATAATATTTATCATAAATTTCTAATAAAACATCATTGTTTAACATTTTAGTTTTAGATGGAAATGTGCCTACTGGTGTTTCTGGTCCAAAATTAGACAAAACAACCCTTTTGTAGACTGAATAACCACCCACACCAAATACAGATTCATCAAATATTATTTCCCAAGTACTACCTGGAGCGTATGAACCTGCTGTTGTAAAATTCGGCCTCGCATAAAGTTCTCCTGGTTCTTGATAGTCTCCTAGTGAAGTGTTTGGTATTTTAATTTTTTGTGTAAAAGATTTACCTATTTGAGGTAGTAAGTTATATCTAATACCTGCATCATCAACATCTCTTGGTGTAAAATAAGGGTATAAAGAACTTATAGTTGGGTCTTCTTCGTCTTCACTGGATAATGGTATAAAAACTGATATTTTAGCGTTAGCAACACCAAAACCATCATTAGCTATAACTCTACCAGCAATAACGCCGTAGTCTGAACAGAAATTTCTGTAAGCTTCTTGTTGTGTTAACTTTAGACTTAAAAAATCAATAGTATCAAATTCTTGTTCAATTTTTACATTGATATTTACACTTGAACCTGGTTCTGTTCTTAACCTTATACTTTCATTTTTTTTCATTATCTATTGACTACAATTACAGGGTTTTCAAACTTATTTTGATATTCTATTTGACCTTTCCTAAGTAATGTTAACTCACCTCTTTTTAAAGTCAATATTTTTTCATCCAATATAGATTTATCTCTTTTAATATAAGAACCCACAAAATTTTCAAGTACTATTGGCCCACTTTGTTCGTTATTAGCATAATCACCACTTCTAACTGAAACTATATCATCATCTGAAGTTACTACCTCTGAACTCCTACCACCTATTTCAAATATGGGTATTGTTGGTTCCACCAATCCGCCATCAGTGTTTATTATACCCAAATCACTTTCTGTAAATAAATTGTCATAACCACAATCATCTATTGTTGCACATATTTCATCATCTCTATTAGACCATTTTTCACCTGAAACAAATATTGTAGTTGCCGGTATAAACTGTTCAATAAATTTAACCCAATAGTTTTGGAAATTATTTTTGTAAGTAATTAAATCATAAATACTTAAATCAGTAGAACAAGAGTTACTTTGTCTACTGATTGTGGTAGTTGTAACTATTGTTGACGCCGAGGTAACACCACTAATACAAGTTGCTCCATTCCAAGTAAACCCACTAGGACAATTTACCTCTGACTTAATACATCCATCAACACTAGAATCAAAAAAGTAACCATCAGGACATGGGTTTTCTCTTTTTCTCATGTTAAAGACAACATCAAGTTCCTTACTATTTAAAACTAGTCTACTATCATTTTCATATACACCAGATTGTTCAAAATAATTTGTATACCTCCAAGGTATATTAGCGTCAGAGCTGGGAGCAAAAACTCTATTAATAGGTGTTTCAATATTTTGTACCCAAGATTTTTTATTATCAACTACCCTAGTTAAGTTATACCCTGGACAAGAATTATAGTTATTAATTTCTATAGAATCTTGTTTTGTACATAATACTTGTATGTCGTCAACAAATATATCATATTCACAACACTCTTTAACCCCATCTAAAACTAATTTAATTTTAAAAGGTGTTGTAAAATCATTCGGTATTGTACTGGAAATATTTGTCCATTGACAATAACCGTCTGTAGATAAATTAAATGTTGTTGATACTGTGGTAGGTATTACTGTATTTTCAAAACTATCACCTGTATAAACAACCAAACTAGCCACAATATCATTACCATCATTTGCTTCACAAATGGGGCTATCGGGTCTTTCAAAATAAAAAGATGAAGTTATGTTTAATGTTGTACAATCAGTGTCACTAACTAAAATATCATTTTCACTTAAACCAAACTCCGTTGTTACTACCGGAGTTGGTGGTTTCCAATAACACACACCATTAATAAATTCCCAACCTAATTCAGCCCCTAAAGTAAGACAACATTCTTCACTTAAATTTAATAGTGTTGGGTCATTGGTTGGTGGTATTACTGTCCCTGTTGTGTTACAAGGGTTTTGGTTAGACTCAGGTAGTGGTGGGGTTGTTGATATTGGTGGAAATAATACACCAAGAACGGAGTTACCATCTTGGTTCTTCGGAGTACCAGAAGATATGATACCGTATTTTGCGTCTCAAGGAACAGCACCGGTACAATCACCATTGTTACCACCTATTGTAGGTAACATGCAACAAGCTGATATAACATACTACAAATTCGATTGTATTAACTGTACTAGTGTTTCACCAGCGTGTCCATCACCAAATGGTATATGGTTCGCACCTGGAGGCATGTATATAGAAAACACACCTAACGCAAGTCCATTTACATACTCTGGACCTCATAATACTTGGCAAGATGTTGTTACAGCAGCTCAAGCTCAAGGATTCCCTGTTAGTCTGAGTACAACATTTGACGACTTTAAAACATGGTTAGAAGGTGATTTAAGACAAGTAGTAATTAAAGGAAAACCTTGTTTTGGACAAACTAGTGGTTGTGATTGTATAGTGATAGATGGTACCGGACATAGGGACGCTTGGGAATACACTACAAGTAACTACCAACCATGTGTAGACGCTTGTTGTTCCGGTGAGACTTTTGATTGTACACTCCAAGGTTGTGTACCAAACCTTAATGGGTTCGGAAGCTATACTTCTATGAGTGCATGTACAGAAGAGTGTAAAGAATATCAATGTATTCCTGGAGTTAATACTGTGGATAGTTGTAGTGGACAAACACTTTTAAATGTAGATTGGACAACCGCTCCACAACAAACTGGGTTCTTTGACCAAAGACAACTATCGTATTTGGCTGACCCAATAAATGGTTTACAATCTACACCAGTAACAAACTGGAAATGGTTTAACCAAAACGGTCCAGTAGCTAGTAGTCCTAATCATTGTACACATACTCTTATTTCTGGAGGTACAACATATGAATTTGGGTTACATTACTTTACAAAGATTAAAACAGGTAATAATTCCTTCTCTCAAAGTAACGCTGTGTTTACTAACGCTAACAACTATGACCCTAGTATAAACGAATGTACTGGAACTGGTTGTGAATTTAGTACTTGGGCACAATTAATTACGGGATGTAATATTATGGGTGTTTTATATAACGGGTCACCGGTAACATTAAACTCAACATTTAGTGATGTAAGAATGGCAATCTCACAGAATTGGGGTATAGTTGGTTCTATTATAAGACTAAATAGTTCAAGTTGTATTTGTACAGGAACTGCTTGTGGTTGTTTAGAAACAGCAGGAACAGGACATACAGGTAATTTCTATAGTGAGTTAAGTGCGTGTACTATAGCAGCAAACGCAAATCCATGTTGTCAACCACCAGAAGATTGGTGGACTTGTCAGCCAGGTAAACCTACTGGACCTGGTGGTTCTGGATTAGGCACACTACAAGGTGAATGTGTTTGTGTACAAGGAGTTAGTGCAGGTACTCTAGGTAGTTACCCATCATTACAAGAATGTAAAGATAATCCAAATAACTGTTGTGACAAACATTATTATGATTGTATAAATCAAGGTACACCACAAGCAGGATGTGTAGGTCTTTTAACCGGTGTCGTAGGGCCATACCAAACGGCAGCTCTTTGTGACCAAGATTGTCCTAAACTTGGTTACAATTGTAAGATTGTTGATGATGGTGGTGGTCCTGGTGGTTCAGGTAGTTTAGCTTGTGTTCCTTGTGTAGGGTTATTCTGTCAATATACCCATATTACAGCGATAGGAGCACCGTATTATGGTGACGCTTTACAACAATGTCAAGATAGTTGTCCAGCTGAGGATTGTTGGAAATGTTGTATGGATAAAAATGGTTTCATAACTCAACTGAGTCCGTCATTATCACCGGCACAATGTTTTTGTCCTAAAGGAACAGTAGAGGTACAATGTGATGGAAGTGGACCTTGTCCTTACCCAGTATCTTGTTTACCAGGTTATTATTATGATTGGACACTATGTAAATGTGTTTGTGAACAAAGTCAATCGTGTATACCAGGTTACCATTGGAGTTTCAAAGAATGTAAATGTATACCAAATTCAATGGGTCCTGTAGCTTTTGTAGGGTCTGAAGGTGAGGTACTACAAAGTATTACAGAATTTAAAATGATAGGTGGTGTTAGAAATATTATTAATGAATTTGTCGAAGGTACTCAATTACTAGAGTATATGGCTAGAAAAGGTTTTTACCTAGGTAGAGATGAATGTACTCACTGTACTGACGGAACCGAAGGAATTTGTGTTCTAGACGGATGTTTATATTACCCAGATTATGAAAAAGATGGTAATAGTGTAATAGGGTGGAAAAGTTTATTGGTTGACGGTGGAAATACAGCGTCCATAATGATGGATACATGTACACCAATTTCAGTAAGTGGTTATTACCCATTATATACTACAGCATCGTGTGCAGAAACACATGTAGGTGGTAATGGAACATACCACACCCACACCTTTAATTATGTTACCTACTACATGCCTAATGGGCTTGTGATGGGGATAACACAATTTCACGGTAACTATATTGAGGTAACTACGACACCTATCCTAACTGGAGCAACACTACAAGGATTTAGTTGTGTAGATAACCCAGACAACCCACCAACCTATACTGAATGTTTAGAGTTTGGTACGGCACCTTATCTAGCTTACTTCGGTAACGCAGCACCACAATACGCAACACTACAAGAGTGTTACGCAGCCGGATGTGATTTTTCAGGTAGTACATACTATCAATGTAGTGTAGAAACAAATACATTGGTCGGTGAAAACCAACAAGCTTGTGTACCTGTAGATGGTGTAGGTGGTGTAGGACTATACACAACACTAGAAGATTGTTTAAATAGTGGATGTTCTGGATGGATGGCATGTGACACAACACAAGTAACTGAAGTTAATGGTATAGTATTACAAGATAACTCCATATACCCAATACCGATGTGTTGTGAAAGTTATATAAATACGGCAACGATTCCATTAACAGTAACTGATTGTGAAAATCATTGTAGTAATATGAACGAAACTTGGTTCCCACTTTATAATGTTATTGGGATAAATACTTTCTATGAATCACCATTAGGTTATTTACTGAGAGAGTTAAACCCGTATGTTAGAAATGGTAGTTGTGCGGTTTCACTAACACAAGATAGTATAGGTAGAGGAAGAGTCCAAAGAAGTGAATATAATATAAATTATTAAAATGGTAAAAGAAGAAAAACTTACTTATAAACAGATAGATAAAAAACTTAACCTTCTAATTAAGAAGGTTAAGGTTCTATCTAAGATGAAAAAGAAAAAAGTAGAGAAGATATTAGTCTAATGACAAAGATTCTTTTATATTTGTTGGTCCTATTTCACCACTTAGGTATTATAGGGTTTTTAGTTTCAGTTCCTCTATTAGTTATAAATGAACCATTCTGGGTGTGGTTACCAGTTAATACCTGGATTCTACATTTAATATTTTCACCAGTTTTGGTTTGTCCTTTAACAATATGGGAAAATAAGTTAAGAAAAAGATTAGGGTGGAAAAAAATAGACACCTTCTTTAAACATTATTATATTAGACCTTATAAACAATGGCGAAAAAAATAATCATATCAGAAGAACAGTTAAAAAGAATCGTTAACAAAATTAATGAGGATGATAACTGGTGGGAAAGTGAAGGTCCAGATAAATGGGACCTACTAGAAAAAGATTTAAGATTTGTAGTAGATAAGATTATAGACAAACACAAATCAAACTGGGGTGATGACCAGTATGCCGTAATAGGTGCAATCGAAGAAATTTTTCAAGGAATGTTTGCTAAGGTAGGACGTTAAACTAAAACAACCTCAACTCTACAGAACGAGCTAGCCAAATCCCTATAACTATCATATTGGTCCCATAAAGATTCTATAAGTTCCTGTTGGTCTTCTGTATAGTTTCTATGGGAACTTAACTTATTTCTTGAACTTTCTGGGAATAAAGATTTTATAAATGGTTCTTCATCTGGAAGATTGTCATAATCAACAAAATCTCCCGGTGCTATAATATCACCATCCTTATCTATAAGA
>WLWG01002027.1_pt1 | contig 16391 bp, 24 predicted proteins | sample 6712871 | NCBI WGS metagenome assembly WLWG01 (sample SAMN12718693, study PRJNA515312) | sponge metagenome | isolation source: marine sponge | host: Mycale hentscheli | place: New Zealand: South Island, Marlborough, Capsize Point | collected 2003-05-01
CGTGGTCCCTTTGTTAAGGGCAGGATCATTGACCTCTCGCGTGCTGCCTTTTCAAGACTTGCACACACTGATGCAGGACTCATCAAGATCAAACTCACCATCATTAATAAATAAACAGAAGGAAAAAAATAATGACCAAAGTTATTAAAGGTAAAATCTACGACACGGAAACCGCTACGAGGATGGTGAACTACCTGCATCCTGCAACGGAGATCAACGAGATCCTATACAGGACATTCAAAGGGGCTTACTTCATGCTCACACACGGCTACCCTAAGTCAGTGCATTACGGTCTGGACCCAGAGCCGGCAGTTACTGCTCTCACTGAAGAGGAGGCAGTCAACTGGGTGGCAGACCACTGGGAGGCAGACACCGTGAAGAACCATTTCCCCAACTACCCACTGGAGGAAGCGTAAACAAACAAACAAACACAAAGGAAAAACAGAAATGAAAAAAGTAATTAAAGGTAAAGTGTATGACACAGACACAGCAGACAGCTTAGGTAGATTCTATGAGGGCTATAAAGGTGACTTTCATCACCGAGAGGAAGAGCTATTCAGGACACCAAAGGGTGCTTACTTCATAGAGGGGATCGGTCACCCATACTGGAGCGGTCGTGACATGTGGAAGGACGAGGAGGATAACGGTGAAGCATATGAACGATGGGGCGTGATCGCTGTCACTGAAGGGGAGGCGTTGCGCTGGATGGAGCGACACGGCGACACGGAGGTTATCGAAGAATATTTCCCTCATCTACTTGAGGAAGCGTAAACAAACAAACAGAAGGAAAAATTATGAGTCATAACAGAACTGAATTCAACGAATACATTGAAGATACATCTGCTGAAATTGTCGAGCAAAGCACAGACATTGATCGTTGCATCGAGCTGATCAAGGAATCGGCACAGGACAGCCAGTATGTGGACTACTATTACAAAGGCTTTGAACTGATTGATTGGTTCAGGAACAAAGAAAGCATCAAGCTCAATGATGCTACTGATTACGTTGAAGATCATCCAGAGGGAGGGATCGAGTGTTTCTGGTTACATTGCGCTCAGGTTGCAGAGCGTATTGTATATGATGCGCTGGTTGAGAGAGTGAACGAACTACTGGAGATTCGGAAAGAGGAGGAAGAAAAACAGCAGTTTGAAGATGAGCAGCGGACATACCGTAGCAAGTGTAATTACCTTCTGAGGAAATTAGGATTGGAAATGGATTATCTAGATCGCGGCTACCGCGAGTCATATCCATACGGTCCAGACGGTCGTGTCGCGATTGAGAAGACGCATGAATACTACGATGAACTCGTTGAATTTTGGGGATTAGATCTGGACACTGATTCGGTTTATATGGGGGACTATGAGAATAGGTACAAAAGTCATTACGAAGATCTGAAGAAGTGCGATGAAGTCATCAAAAAAGCTAAGGCAAAGCGACAGGAGGTGACCGCATGAGTGATGTATTCAAAGAGATAAGGCCCATCGATAGTATCAGTTATCAAGTGTCCATTGGTAGGGTTAAGTTTCTGGGAGCACAGCACGGGATGGCTGACGAGGAACATGATGTCAGTGTAGGTCGTGACTGGTTCAGCATTCATTGGGGTGAGGGTAGGAATCCTCAATACTATGAATGGTTAACCGATGCGGATGGCGAATACTACGCTGATCCAACTGGTTGTCCTCCGTGTGCCGTTGGTGAGATCACAGATCAACAGCTTGGTAAGTGGGTTGACTTTGAGGAGTCAGTCATCGAGTGGGTATCTGATTACCAACGCGCAATAGCTTGACCTGTAGCTAGGCATAGCACACACTGAGCGCGTTCAGTTTTTCCTTCTGAACGTGTTTGTGATCCCCATTGACTGAGGCATCAGTTGGTGGGGATCTTTTTTATTACAGCTGGGTTTCCCTCTGGCGAGTAATCATCCAGTGATGGGGCAACGAGGCGTGCACCTTTGGCATAAACTCTGTGAATCGCTGAGCTGTTGTGACCGAGGGCTACCATCGCCAACCTCTCAGGCATGCCAGCTTGGAAGGCTCGTTCAGCCCAAGCATATCGATAGCTGTGCAGTGAGATGCCCTCGATGTCGCAACGCTTGCACAGCCTACGAAATATAGATGCTCTGTCTTTGCTATTGATCTTCTCGATAGCTGGAAGGAACAGACCTTTGCTGCGTCCATACTTCAGTGAGTTAAGGAGAGCTTTGACTTTCTCAGAGAGATGCTGGGCAGCGCGTGAGCCTGTCTTATGCCTCCTGTATACCAGCACATCCCCATCCATATCTTCGATGCGAAAGGATGCAGCATCTGATTGCGCTGCACCTGTCTCCCATAGCAATTCTAGGTAGCAGGACCACCTGTAACTGTGAAGGTTTGAACACAACATGCGATGCTCATCGAGTGTGACCGCACGCTTGGCAACCTTTACTTTTTTGGGGAACATTTTCTTGGGCAATACAACGTGTGACCTAGCTCCCAGATCAATCGCCAGTTGTTGCAGAGCGGAGAGATAGACCTGAGTCATCGAGCCTCCGTTGTTAAGCAGCTCCAGAAAATCACAACCAGTTGTTTCTGTTATGTCACTATGCCTGAGCTGGTTCCAGCGTGGCTGCTTGAACTCGTTGTGCTTTCGCTGCTGTGTCTGTGGCTTGCCAGTAGAGGCATACATTGTCATCAAGTTTTCCCATTTCATGTGTTTGTTGTTGCTGTTATTAAGGGTGCATGTATGGTGCGTGCCTTTGGTAGCACGCTTAGCTCAGCGGTAGAGCACTGCCTTCACACGGCAGTTGTCGCAGGTTCGATCCCACCGTTTTTTTGAAGTTAGTTGGCCCCTTTGTGGCCCACTATACGTTTATTATGATAATGCCGCGACTACTACTCACAGATCAGAGCTATATTTATCTATCAGAGATGGCTATTCCTCATCAGGAAACAGGCCGTCATGATCTTTTAGCTGACCTAGTTTCCTGCGCTTTTCATGCTCTGCCTCCAGCAGGTACTCAACCACCTGAGTCTTTGAACGACGAGACGCCTTAGATAAGGCGTCAAGCATCTCACTGGTCTCGCTAGAGACCCAAAAGCCCACCCGCTTTCTGTCGTCTGATCGTTTATTCGGCATGCCGTTATCTTAGTTCTATAATTTAATTCAGAAAAATCCAGAAAAAAAACTTTACATAGGTGTGCTTCCACCTGCATCATGTGTGTAACACATGATTTCCACCAACAAAACAAAACTAAAGTCTGTCCTGATAACTGAGAAGGCTCACCGACAACTCGCAGCTTACGCTCGCAAACAGGGGAAGAAAGTTCAGGCAGTGGCAGACGAGGCAATCAAGAAATACTTCAAATGAAAGACCCAGAAATCAGAGACGAAATCGTCAACAAATTCCAAACAGAGTTCCCGCCAAAGTTCGATGCAGGAACCCGCGAACACAACCCAGATGGGGACAAAGGGCTTTGGCGAATGAGCATACCTCAACTCGCACATGCAGTGCGTGAGGAGGTGTATGACCTGCTCGCTTACGTCTCAACGATGGAGAAAAAATTTCTAGCGGAACAGACCGCTAAGGAAATGAAGACAACCGAAACAAAAAACAAATAGAAAGAAACACATATGTTCCTAGCAGCAACAGACACAACAGTAAAAAAAGACTTCGAACCCCACGCAAAAGGCCCGTGTAAGGGCGTATGCACAGAGGTAATAACGAAGAACAAGAAGACAGGCGAACCGTTTAGCAAGACCTCACTGGAAGGTGATACTAAACACCAGATGATTCTTGTCTTTCAGACGGACAAGACCATCGAGACAGAGGAAGGGAACGAGCATTGCGTTCACTGGGAATGGTTCAACATTCCTAAGTCATTGGACAATGAGAATAGCAAGCTTCACAAGTTCCTGAACAATTGGGAGGTGCCGATACAGGACTACGAAACGGAAGACGCATTCGCTGAAGCTGTTGTTGGCAAGCCAGCTCATCTGGTTTTCACCCACAACAAAAGCGATAACGGGAAAACGTATAGCAACCTGACCAGTTGCACAGCAGTGGATGACCCAGCTGATGCTTGGGTCGCGAAGGACTACAAAGCTTACAACGTAGTTCCTTTCTAAAGTTATGTTCCTATCCGCAACACCTCACTCCAGAACCAGAGAACTAAGCGGAGACGGGGGCGGTCATTGGTATTACCCCGATGGTCGTCCTCTTCACACTGTTCAGTCGAAGGATGGAAGTGAGAGGAACACAACGAAACGAGACGCTCGCAAGCTGGGCTTATATCCCAGCGTGACCACCATAACTAAGGTCATTGGCAACCCTTCACTGGACCGATGGAAGCAGCAGCAGATGCTCAATGCATGTGTGGCTATGCCCATTCGACAGGGGGAGGATCTTGCCGAGTATGAAGCGAAGGTAAAGGGGATGGCTCAGAAAAAGATGGTCGATGCCCGAGCTTTTGGAAGCTTAATGCACAACGCCATTGATGAGCTGAACAAATCCTTTTATCTAGGCAGCGAGTATGCCGAGATCGCGGACTACGTAAAGCACTACGCACAGTGGTTGAAGGAATCCAAAGTGGAGATACTGGACAGCGAGTTCGTTGCTGTATCAGATCGCTACGGTTACGCAGGACAGGTGGATGCCATTGCGAGAGTGGACGGTAAGACAACATTGCTGGATTACAAAACGCAGGACGTAAAGACCGACTCTAAAGGCAACCTTAAACCTAACTACTACGACAGCTGGCTCTGGCAGTTAGCTGCCTACAAAAATGCCGAGTGGAAAGGCAAACCTAAGCGAATTAGCCAAGTGATGAGCGTGGTCCTATGCTCTCACACCCCAGCTCCACCGATGATCAAAGTGTGGTCGAAGGAAGAGCTTGATGCAGGTTGGAAAACCTTTCGAGCTGCCACTGAGATATGGCAGCTGACCAACAAATTCAACCCTTCACAAAACGTCGAACAGCTTAAGAGTAATGGGCAAATCGCAGCGTGAAAAGGGGAAGAGAGGCGAGAGGCAGTGGCGGGATAAACTCCGTGCAGCAGGGTTCAATCCCGCCACTACATATCGAGCGTCTCAGTATAGCGGGAAAGCTCCTGACGGTAGTTCTGCTGACGTTGTATGCGCGGAGCTACCCGACATATACTGGGAGGTTAAAAACGTAGAGAGACTCAATGTGTGGGCTGCATACGAGCAAGCCAAGCAGGATGCAGGAGGCGGGAAGTTACCCGTGGTTGCCCATACAAAGAATCAATACCCGTGGCTAGTGACGATGGATGGCGAGCAGTTCCTCGACATCCTGAGACAGTCGGATCTAGTCCATACACAAACATCACAGGGAGGAATAGGGAACAATGGAAGGGAAGGAAATCGTGATGCCGAATGACGTATTGAGTTTGGCAATTGGGATGGGATCAAAACTTATCATCGCATTCGTTTTGAACCACCCAAAACATACCCAGCAGGAGGTAGCAGAGATGCTTGGAACCTCCAGACGGAACGTGGCAAAGGCTGTCGCGTTGGCAAAAACGGAATGTGAACATCTGTTCACACAGTGTGAACAACTGTTCACAGAAAAGAGAACAACTGTTCACACTCCTTTAAAGAAAGAAAGAAATAAAGAAAAGGAAGAGATAACACCCACTCCTACGACTCGGAAAATACCAACATTTTCTGAGGTTCAAGTCTTCGCGGCTAGTGAAGGTCGCCCCGAACTAGCAGAGGAGTTCTTCGACCACAACTCGGAAGCAGAATGGATGACCCGACGAGGAGAACCGATCACTGCTTGGAAGAGCTGGTTCCGTGGGTGGGCAAAAAATAAAAGCACATCGACCACTACAGGTAAGAAACACAAAAACAAAAAGAAACCATTGTCGGTTGAGGAAATGTTCTTTGAAGCCGATGCACAAACACAAACACGCAACAAGAAATAAAAACACAGAAGGAAAAACAAATGGAAGAAATACCAAAGGATACTCCAGCAGAGATGGCACTACTCGGTGCTGCCATTCTGGGTAAATACTCAGACATCTCAGCAGCTGGATGCAACGCAGATTATTTTAACGACCTCCGATGTCGAGCTGTATGGATCGAAATGGAGGCAATGGATTCAGAGGGAGTTAACCTCACATGCGAAACCGTATGTCACAGGCTTCGCAATCATAAGGATGTCAGCATTCTCGACATCAATGATATGGTTGACAGCTGTAGCTCACCAGTCAACTGGCCTTACTGGAATAGTATTGTCATCGAGAAGATGAAAGCCCGTGAAGTGCAGCAAGCAGGATGGAAGCTAGTGCAGGAGGCTACGTCTACTGCCAGCATCGATGACTTGGTTTCTCAGGCTGAGTCCGTGGTCTACGGACTGACCAAAGTGGTAGCTACTGACCCCGATTCTAGGAAGAACTCTTTTCAGAGAGTCATCCAATCTCTGGAGGATGCCCATAACGGCAAGGCAAAGGGGGTAGAAACGGGTTTCCCATCTCTTGACCGTATCTTAGGCGGGCTGCGTGGTGGACAGCTCTGTGTGCTTGCTGCGCGTCCTGCTGTTGGGAAGTCTGCGATGGCTGGGAACATAGCTACTCACTTAGTTCAGCAGGGACACGGGGTTGGCTTCTTCTCATACGAGATGACCGCTGACGAACTCAATATGCGAATGCTCAGCAGTGTGGCTGATGTTGATCTCGTTGGTGATGTCCTCAATCAGAACGAAGACTCAATGGGGAGGGTGAGAACAATCCAGAAGACGAGCAACCACGTTCCGAGCTTAGCGAAGGCTCCGCTTCACATCATCGACAACGCAAGCTTGAGTGTGCATCAGATCCGAAGCCGCGCTCGTAAACTTGTAAAGGATGAAGGCATCAAGCTTGTTATCATCGATTACCTGCAACTGATCAAGCCCTCTGTCGATGACAAACGCAGAGATCGTCACCTCCAAATTGGAGCGATCACAGCTGGGCTTAAACAGATGGCAATGGAGCTGGACATACCTGTCGTCGCTTTGGCTCAGCTTAACCGTGGAGTCGAGGGTAACAGAGCGCAGAGCGCAGCTGATAAACGACCCAAGCTCTCTGACCTACGTGAGAGTGGAAGCATTGAACAGGATGCAGATCTGGTTCTGTTCTTATACGCGGAGCAAATGCTTTTCGATGGGCCGAATGTCTTACTGAAACTCGCCATTGGAAAGAACAGAGCTGGGAGACAGGGAGCAATTGATCTGGTCCTCGTTCGTAACCGCACACGCTTTGAAGAGGCATCTGAACCGCACCACGAAGAGTGGCTTAACCGTAAACGCAGCGAGCAGATCGCTGATGACTGAACACTTTCGCCAACCAAACAAACTCTGAGATATGGACCTGCCTACAACTGGCAGTGGCGAATAAAAGGGGGGACACACGGTGTGTCCTCCCACTCACACAAAAGAAAATAATGAGCTTCATCAATAGACTGAGTAGCATGCTGGGCATACCAGCAGAAAGGGAGAAACTAAACAAAACAGTTTCTGATATTAAGACCAGACTCAACGAGCTGGAGGCGAGGCCAGCTAACGCAAAGACGAACCCATTCGTGTTTGAGTTAAAGAATGACTCAGCTGGTTACGCTGACAAAAGCTGGGAAGAAATTATTAAACAGGGACAAGCGGCACAGGCTGGTTACCGTGATAAGTCCGAGTCTTACTGGCAGGAGAAACAGGGGAACAGCCCAAGCGGTAGAGGTTGGTATGGTTCCTTTGAAGCTCCGAAGGTAGTGATCCTTTGCACCGAACCTGTCTACAACTTCCGCAACACAGCTAGACTAGCTGGATCTTTTCAGGTCAGCAGTCACGCTCATATGGGCAGTGTGCTTCGTTTTCACGGAGACGGACCCAGTGTGCTGAAAGATGATAACGGTTGGTGGCATCAGACAGGTGCAGCTATTGGCCTGTATGTCGAGCCATCGACTCTTGTTGAGGGGAGAGACGTTCGCAACTTTGAGCAAGCCATAAGCAACGTCACCATCGTAGGCCATCGTGGTTCAATGCCGATCTACATATCTGATAATGCGTTCAACTTTCGGCTTAACGACTGCAACCTACAGGCACATCAGGGGTCACGGATCATCGTCAAGCACGGGCCAGCTGTAGGTGCGAGCTGGTATCCTGTTAGTCAGAAACCCAGCGGAAACAACTACCTGCCTGATCCTGTCTTTAAAGACTGCCTCATTGAAGGCGTTCACAAATGGGATCGCAGGAACACTGGCATCTGTGTCAGCGGAAACAACATTCAGCTCCACGGGTTAAATTTTTACGGAGTCGTAACAGGAATTATGTCTACTGGACAGGGGCGCACAGTGTCAGCTTGCACGCTACATCACGGTGCAACGGGTGACGGGAGAACTTGGGGAACCAAAGAGCAGATGGCTCTAGCTATACTCAGTAGACGCGAACACCAGAACACAGACTCGATTCAGAACAACCCTACATTCCCAGTGCTTAACCCGATCAAACAGTCCAGAGCTAATGAGTCGATGGGGTGGTATCAAAAAGGAGAGGCATTCATATGAGCGATATTAATGCAAATGACGCAGAGGAGATGACCAGCGGTCTAACGCCTGAAGGTCTGAACCTAGCTGACATAGCTAGGCTGATGGACAAAGGCTGCGATTACTTCTGGGCCAAGCGAGGTGGTGATCCTCACCAGAAAATATTCAACAACCGCAGACAGTCAGCTGCTAACAGGAATGCTGGCTGACGGAAGATTCACTCGCACACCAAGAGCTGGACGCAAGTCAAAGGTCTGCTCTTGGTGTGGTAAGCGGAAGACAATAGACAAATTCCACAAGAGGACAGCATCCAAAGATGGACTACAACACGGATGCAAAGAGTGCAAAACAGAGACACGAAGTGAAAGACATAACCGAAGATGCAATCATTGATTGGTTTGAAGAGAATTGGGAGGCGACTGTTGTCCCTTATTGGCAACTCAAATACCCACCCCACTGGGAGGAGCTTCAGTCAGCAGCTAAGAGCGTGGGGTCCAGCGAGGGCCACGATCTGGGGGTGTGGCAGGAGGACAGGCGTCTGCAAAAATACTGGGAAGAGCGTGCCAGAAAACTGGCTGCAACTCCTAATGTTACGAAGAACGAAATCTACACTGCCATCGAGGGGATCAAAACCAACAGCGACTTGGTGCAGCTACTGAAGGACCAGCTTAAACGAGCTAAGTGACAGAGGATACGCAGCCCTACGAAGACTTGATGGCAGCTATAGTAATACAAGCTGCTGGAGATTTTGTGGACGCGTATCACGCTGGACTTATTAACAATGACAATAAACTCAATATGGCTGCGGTGAGAGTAGCTATATACGACAACCAAAAAAAACGCTGTCCATTCCCAAGAGGTATGGACAGCACTGACATTCAGACAGCACTAAGCTTCTTCTTTACTGAGGGAGTGCTGGAAAAAGTCATCCCGCCTGACTGGGACATTGATGCTAACGGACTACGAGATGCACTGGTTCGATCAGCTAAAGCAGGACGCAAGATCTGTAGCTACTACGGCTACGACAAAAACAAACGCGATGATTATTAAGCGAGTTACGCAGATACACTCTAGCTACGAAAGACTGGGAGTCTTTGAACGGGTTAGCATAGAGAGATGGAAAGCACTTAACCCACACATCGATCACAAGTTCATCACGGACGTAGACATTGACAGCTGGGTAGAGGAGAGGTGGCCTCAGTATGTAGACCTTTACCGCAACATGCTCCCGATCTGTCGAGCTGGAGTGCAGCGATTAGCTGTCGTTCTGAGATGGGGTGGCCTGTATGCAGACTGTGGCACATACCCCATTAGACCCATTGATCAGTTCAAGCCTTTCGATCTGTGGGATGGTGATCTCGTAATGTTTAAACTTAAGGATCGTGATCATCAGGGGATGGTCAGCATATACGGTCCAAATGTAGATACGCATATGAAGCTCACAACAGACTGCATCTTTGCAGCAGAGCAGGGGCATCCGTTCTTGCAGTTAATGATCGACGCTATCTTTGAGCGAACAGCTGCGCGTGATGGTAGCGGTCTGTATGTTGAGAGTGATGGCACGTTTCGGCTGCGGCGATGGGTCTTTGATACAGCAAGCGTTCACCTCTACAGCGAGGTAGCTCACAGGCACGGAGTCATTCCTCGTGAAGGCCTAGCTGATGCACACGATCCCGATCTCGTTGAGCGGCCTTACCTTTGCAACACATACCGTTACTCCACGGAAAGCTGGCTGAAGGAAAACAGGTTTGTTCGTGATGGTGTGGATAAGACTACCGATGAATTGCAGAACTTAAATAAACTCAAAAGGATTTACGGGGTATGATGTCGGAGAGAAGACAGGCAGCTGCTGAAGCTGAAGAGCATGTGTGTGAGTTAATTGCTGAAGCGCGTAAGGAATGGATACTGGTGCGTCCTTACAACAGATACGCTGCGCTCGATGGACTTGCTTACAGTCGAGATACAAAGAAGATAGCAGCAGTCTTTGAAGTTAAGTGTCGCAACATGTCGCTCAACGATATGGCAAACACGCACGACTTTGCGATGCTTGTCGAGCTAAACAAGCTGCTTGACCTGCAAGCTGCCAGTAAGATGTGGGGCGTGCCGAGCTACATGTATTTCTACTTAGCTAAAGATGGTGTGGTCTACGAAATGCCCATTACAAACGATAGAGCTGAGAAGATATGTAACTCCTCACTCTCTGAAACAACATCAGCTCCCAGAACCATAGACGGAGGACATGTTTTAAAAGAGGTGTCTAAAATTAAACTGGAAGGTGCGACCATTATCTCCACATCAGCAACCAAAAGGACCATATGATTTGCGATATATTCATCAGGACATACAAAAAAGATATAGAGTGGCTGGACTACTGCGTCAGATCCATAAAGAAATACTGCTCAGGTTACCGGAATCTGGTTATCGTGTATCCTGAAGGAGAACAGGAGTGCGGTAAGTTTTCTCTTACAAGCTTTGCTATTTCTCCCATCAATCCAGATGGGTATGTAGACCAGCAATACTCCAAGCTAATAGCTGACACTTACTGCAAGCCAGACGCTACGCATTTGCTGATGCTCGACTCTGATTGCTTTGCACATGACTACATTTCTCCGCAGACATACATAAGAAATGATAAGATATTATTCCCGATCACTCACAAATCCTCACCGCATGTATCTGAATGCCAGCCTTTCATCGAGAAATGCGAAAGAATTTTTAATGTGGAAGTTGAATACGAATTCATGCGGAGACAACCTTTCTTGTTGCAGACAAAAGACCTTAAGAGCTTTCGTGACTGGTTCAACCAAACTCAAAGCTTTGACCTGAAGTCTTACTTGTCGAATTGCAAAAAAGCAGATTCGTTCAGCGAATACAACGTGATCGGGGCTTACCTCTACTATATTAAAAAAAGCGACGACTATCACTTCTATGATACCGATTCAGGAACTTGCTTCTATAACCCTATGCTTCAAAGTTGGTCCTATGGGGGGCTGAACGATGACATACTTAACCGTTACAATGATTGCTTGAATGCTGATACAAAACGAGGAGGTGGTCGTTGAAAGTATTCGTAGCAGGACACACGGGAATGGTAGGCAGAGCAGTAATCCAACTGCTTCACTCTACCGCAGGATTTATAGCTGTGTATCCAGACAAACGGCTGGATTACAGAGACAGCAGGATCGTAAATCGAGTCATCTCTACATACTCACCAGACGCAGTTGTTGTATGCGCTGCAAAGGTGGGTGGTATTGCAGCTAACATTAATGAGCCAGCTGATTTCATTTACGATAACCTAACCATACAATCAAACTTCGTTAAGTCAGCACATCAAGCCGGAGACATTAAGATGATACTGCTAGGGAGTAGCTGCATCTACCCTCGTCATTGCAACCAACCAATGAGAGAGGAGGACTTTCTGACTGGAGCATACGAGCCTACCAACAGAGCCTACGCTGTAGCTAAGACAGCGGGTATCGAGTTAGCTCGCGCATACAAGTCACAGCATAACGAAAACTTTTATGCACTGATGCCACCTAATCTCTACGGACCACACGATAATTACTCAGAGCAGGACTCGCATGTTATCGCAGCGTTGATGCGTAAAGCTATGCTGGCTCCTGACGGTGGTGAGCTAAAGGTGTGGGGCAGCGGAAAACCAATGCGTGAGATTATGCATGTCACTGACGCAGCGAGTGCAGTGCTTCATTCGTTAAAGCATCTTCCAGCTGATAGCTGTAGTCCTTATGGATTCCTTAACTGCGGCACAGGTGAGGAAGTCAGCATAGGTGAACTTGCTCAGCTTGTGGTCGATGTAAGCGGGAAAGATCTTGAGATCGCTTTGGACAGCAGTAAGCCCGATGGCATGCCACGCAAAGTGATGGACTCATCACGTATGAATGCACTAGGATGGGAACCTAAGATAAAGTTGATTGATGGTTTGCGATCAACTTGGAAATGGTTAACTAATAATTGGGAGTCTCCAACGCTATCGAGATAGGCTCTGTTGGTGAGCTTGGAGTTTCGTATCAGCTTGCGTTACGTGGGTGGTCTGTCTTTACACCTATGGTTCCAGACAATGGTCACAAGTTTGACCTGCTTATACATAAGAAAAACAAGATCCATCGCATACAGGTTAAGACTACCAACACTCTTGATAAGCAGCGACAAAACAGATACGTGCTAACAGCATCCTGCTCCCGCAAAGGTAGCCCAAATAGAAAGAATATTTACACACGCGATGACTGTGACTACATCATAGCGTCAGTTACTCCAGAAGAGTGGTATTTTGTTTTCCCTGTTGAGCGTGTATCAGTGATTAAAATATCAATACCTCTTCACCTTCCGCACGGACACTTCTCTACTATGCACAAAGATGCGTGGGAGCTGCTTGAAGAGTGATTAGAATTTATTAAGCAGTTTCTCTATCAGACTTTTTGTCCCGTTAGTGCGCTGCTCAGTAGCTACGGTCTTTTTAATCTGTTGTGCTGCTGACGGAGCGACAACTTTAAGCTGCTCCTTAAAAGCTTGTGCAGCTGAGACTCCACTAAGCGCAGCCTTCTGCCATTGTCTACCGCGTAAGTGTGCGCCTACACCCAGTAGAGCTAAGAGTGTGCTGCTAATAAAATTACCCCACGGCACAGGTGCTAGATCTCCAGCTATAGTCACGCCCTGTTGCACGCTGGGCTTAACCATCCAACCGTTGGTGACCACTGTTGGGTAGGGTCCAGTCGGCGTATCCACAATGTTGGTAGCTGTTACGGGCGTATAAATTTTATCTCCCGCCCACTCCAACTGTCGGCATCCTGTTGTTGTGAGCGCAGCGGTTGCTACACATAAAATAGCTATTGTCTTCTTCATCTGTCGTAAAGTTTTCCTGACCAGTTTTTCTTTGTTTGAGTTAGTGAAGCGTTGAGCTGCGAGTGCATGTCCACTGCTAACAATGCAGCGGGTTGAAACAGCTCATGCTCAGTGTCATTGACGACACGCCCTTTGATGACTTTGCTGAACGGTCCTCGGAATTGTTCCAGTGACCAGCTACCGTTTTGATCACTGTCTCTGAGTATTGCCAGCACCTGTTCGTCGCTGCCCTCTGGTGTCCAGCTGGCGTAGACGTAGCTGTCACCTACCTCAAGCAATGTGTTCGGTGTAAGCTTATTCATTTTCTTTTGTCCGTGTATTCCTGATATGCGCTTAATGCTTTTAGAACCGCATAGGCTAGCGATGCTAACGCAATTCCCAGCTGAAGCATCTGGTTGATGTCAGCTAGAGTAGCTGTAACCCCCAGAATCGATACGACTGCAACCTTCGTATGTTCCACCCAATCGTTCACGTTCAACGCTTCTTAGATTTTTTAGCTTTGGCCTTAGCTTTAGCTGCTGCTGCTTTACCCGCTTTGGTGTAAGCGTATTTTTTGTTTCCTACTTTTGGCATAATATTTCTCTCTACCACTTTGATCGATTAGCCCAATAAGCTGCGGACATTTTCCCTTTAGCGATGTTCTTCGCGTGTCTAGCTTTGAAGCTTTTGCGTCTGGCTTTTTCGCTGGCAGTCTTTGGGTTTTTACCAGCTCCCGATACACCCTGTTGACCAAAGCGGATCAGGCGAACCTTATCTCCCTCTTTAGCTAGGACAGCGTGTGATTTTTTAGCGTGCTTTGGAGTGCGCTTCGGCTTGTTGTAGCCAGAAAACTTCTCGCCGTTTTTCTCGATAGACATAGCTCAAGCCCAAATGCGTTGTGGATGTGCTGGCTCAACTCGGAACGGTTCCAGTGACGAACCGTCCTCACCAACCAGCCGCACGTTTACAAAATATTCTGGGTAGTAAACAGGTGGCGTTAGCTCGTTGCCCTCGCTATCAAACGTAGCTGGGATCTCCACAACCTTCGGCAAGATGTCCGTGTTGCGGAAGTTCTGACGCTTCTCCCACTTCGTAGGAATTGGATCGTCAGGATTGCTGTTGTCCCACTCAATCGGCACCTCGGTATACAGGATGCTGTCTGCTTCAGCTTCGTCCGCGAATTTTAGATAGTAATCTTGAAATGTCATTTGATTCGTTAGTCAGTTGGTTTTAGGAAGTGAGTGCAGCGAGTTCTGTGTCGGAGAGAGCGACAGAATACAAACTGAATCGCTTAAAATTACCGTTGAGCTGATAGAGGTTTGCTGGACTCATCCCGATTTTTAGGTCAGTGAAAGCCGTCTCAACAGCACCGCTATTTGTGCTACTAGCTCCGGTGGAAAACTGAGCTTTTACGTCAGCGGTGTCCCAGCGAATCGCGATTTTGTCACTGCCAGCAGAGCCACTAACGGTAGTTCCCGTGCCGCCCACTTGATAGCGCCAGTCATCGCTGGCTGATGCGGTGGTTGTGTTTTTAAATGCGTAAAAATTCTGGTCGCCACCAGATAAGGTGAATAAATACGGAATGTATCCCTCACCAGCTCCAGCTGGAATCTCAGCGACAATGCTTACTGGGCCCCCACGATAGGAGGTCTGAGCCAAATCCACGGAGCAAGAGTCAGCCGCTCTGGAAACTTGGCTCGACGAAGTAGAAATGAAACTACTCGCTGATGCTGCATCCTCAAGCTGGGCCGATGCGAAAAGCATGCCGTCAAAACCGTTGCCAGTCTCACCGGAATATGTTGCGGTGCTCTGCATGACAATCGCTAGATTAGTGCTCGATGTCGCATTTGTGTGCGTGAAACTTACTCTAAACCACCCGTTACCGCATTGCTCAACGGTGCCGCTACAACCAGCGGATGAACTGATAGAGCCACTGCCCGTTAAGTTGTAATGCACCATTTGAGTTGAGTGACCGTCTTGGCTGATATTGAGATAGCTATACTCAAGAGGCTTTACGTAAACCGAAAAAGTTTGAGTTTTGCTCGTGCTTAAAAAAGCTAATCGCCGAAAGCGTGGATAAATGCCCGAACCAGTGCCGCTGGTTAATTTTGCCGCACTCAATGTCCCGTCTGGACCTATTGCAGCGTTGGCTGCCGTGGCACTGAGTGGGTTCCAGACTGCGTTTGTTAGGTCGCTTCCGTAGGTCGCTAAATTTGAACTTTGCGATTCTATCAGAAGCCCTTTAGCCGTGCCAGCTACTGACTGACCATCAGCAGCGTATTCAAAGCGTGGCGTGTCGGCAGCGGATGTCTTTAGAGTGGGAGCGAATTCGCGGTGTAATTGTCCGCTTGTCTCTGAAACATACAACTGCTGAGTACTCGATACAGAGGTTCCAGAAATATAAATGCCTTTCGTGACATCACCTGCGTATGAGTACGAAGACCCGTTTGAAATGTGAATCTGATGATACCCAGCTCCAGTCCCTCCAGCGACCACAGTCACTGAACACCGATACCAGCCTGTGCCGCCTGAAGCCACGATTTCGTGGGACGTTGCGGTTCCGGTTAACACTGTACTAGTCACTGCGGTCAAATCGAATTCAACGTTGGCAATGGTTGGTTGAGCCTGACACTGAAATTTAACTTTTGTCCTTCCGTTGGCTTTTACGAAAGCTACATACGTATAGCTCACCCCACTAACCACTTCAAAATTATCATAAAAAGTGTGAATGTTGTTCGCGGTGGTTTCCAGAACGCTCGACGCATTGGCTGTCCCGTCCGGTCCTATCGCTCCAGAAGATGCGGTAGATTCGTATTTTGTCCACGATGCGTTGGATAGGTCACTTGAATACGGCAGCAAATTTTCCGAGGATAAATGCCGCTCTGAACTGAACGCCGTTCCCGTGCTGGAACGGGCGTAGCTTATACGGGAGTCGAGCTTGCCCGAGTTTGCATTGAATGAGAACACCGGTCGCTGAGTCGGGAAATTAGAGCTGTAGTCAGACATGATAATTTTTAAGCGTTAAACAATTTTAAGAGTTCCA
>WLWG01002028.1_pt1 | contig 16388 bp, 7 predicted proteins | sample 6712871 | NCBI WGS metagenome assembly WLWG01 (sample SAMN12718693, study PRJNA515312) | sponge metagenome | isolation source: marine sponge | host: Mycale hentscheli | place: New Zealand: South Island, Marlborough, Capsize Point | collected 2003-05-01
AAAGAAACATTCGTTAAAAAAATTGGAGGATTCCATTCGTTCCTACAATGAACGACTTTCCATATCTGAAAATTCCCTTACTTCTACGAATGAAAACTATTCCAGTCTGAAATCCAGAATCAGTTCTGCTCTTGTCATGAAGGATCAACTAACAAAAAGAATCTCTGACTTGACTTCGAGACACGACATAGTTGAATCCGAAGTGATTACTGTTGAATCTCACGTAATATCCTTGCAGGAACGTATTGCAATAGTTGAGGAAAACTATGCTAGTGGGGAGCAGGATCGTATTGCAAGCGAATTGTCCCGAATTAACATTAGAAAGTCTGACGTTGAAAAACTGTATTCTGCAATAATGAGCGAATACCGTGACAAATCATCTCAACTTACAACACTTCAAACGCAGGACAACCAAGAAAAATCCCAATCAAATCGTCACAGTGGCGAGGAAAGTTCTCTGAATTCTGAATTTAAGGAATTGGAGATAAAAATTCAAGACTTGGAAAAACTCAAAGAAGCCTACAGCCTGGTTCGCAACGAATTGGGCAAAGTAATCATCGGCCAAAACGATGTCATTGAACAATTGATGATTGCTATTTTTGCTCAAGGCCACTGTCTGCTGGAGGGCGTGCCCGGCCTGGCGAAAACACTAATGGTCAGCACACTCGCCGACATTCTTGACGTTTCCTTCAAGCGTGTCCAGTTTACACCTGACTTGATGCCTTCGGATATCACCGGAACGCAGGTTTTGGAAGAAGATGAACAGGGGAAACGAAGCTTTCGATTCGTTGAAGGTCCGATCTTTACCAATATTCTGCTTGCAGACGAGATCAACCGAACGCCTCCCAAGACACAAGCCGCACTTTTGGAGGCAATGCAGGAACGCCAAGTCACGGTTGGTCGTGACACTTACAAACTGCCCGCACCTTTCTTCACAATCGCAACTCAAAACCCAATCGAGCAGGAAGGAACCTATCCTCTTCCAGAAGCACAACTCGACCGTTTTATGTTCAACATCAAAGTCGGTTACCCCACAGCAGACGAAGAAGAGCAGATCCTGACTGCTACGACACGTGGTGAATCGGTGCAAGTTAATAAGGTGCTTTCATCACGGGCGATCCTTAACATTCAAAAATTGGTTTCCAGCATCGCAGTCAATCCCTATGTCATTAGCTATGCCGCGAAACTGGTGCGTGCAACCCGTCCGAAAGATCCCACCGCGCCAGAATATGTTCAGGAACTGGTTGATTGGGGAGCAGGCCCGCGTGCCGGACAAAATCTGATCGCTGGTGCGAAGGCCATCGCTGCAATGGATGGTCGTTTCAGCATCGATCCCGACGACATCAAACGAATCGCATTGCCAGTTTTGCGCCACCGTGTTGCTACCAACTTTCAAGCGCAAGCCGAAGGAATGGACACCGATGCCATTGTGATGCGATTACTGGAAGATATCAGCCCACCTGAACCGGAAAAACTCGCGCCGACAAAATAAAAGACGAGTACCCGGACCCATCTACAAATGACAGCATTGCTTTCACCCGAATCGCTGCAGGAGATCAAACGTCTGGATCTGCGCGCACGCATGGTGGTGAGAGGATTTTTACAGGGCCTACACTCGAGCCCGTTCCACGGATTCTCAGTTCAGTTCAGTGAACATCGCCGATACAACCGCGGCGACGACCCAAAGTTGATCGACTGGCTGGCTTACGCAAAAACCGACAAGTATTTCATCAAACGCTTTGAGGCAGAAACCAATCTGACTGCCTATTTGGTGATCGACTTATCGAAGTCGATGGGATTCACCGAACAGCAAACGATGAATAAGTTTGAGTACTGTACTTGCCTTGCAGCATCACTCACTTACCTGATGACCATGCAGCAGGATCCCGTAGGTTTGATCACTTTTGATGAGAAGATGCAGGCTCGACTGCCCGCCCGCAGTCGACGGGGTCACATCGGTGATGTCATGGGCCAGTTATCCAAGCTGCAACCAACTGGAAAAACTGACTTGGCTGCCTGCATTATTCAGCTGGCAGCAATGCTGAAGCAACACTCCCTGGTCATTCTTTTCTCAGACCTGTTACCCACTACCGACGATGAGGGCGCCCCAGAAGAGATCATCTCCGCTTTGGCAAGGCTCAAACATGGTGGACATGACGTCATCGTGTTCCATGTCATGGATGAAGCCGAAGTCCATTTTCCGTATGAGGGTCCCGTACAGTTCGAGGACTCTGAAAGTGGCGAAACGGTTTCTGTGGACGCGACAGGGTTCCGTGACGACTACCTGCAACAAGTCGAAGCTTTTAGAGAAGCATATCGCGACGGCTGTAACAACCTGCGAGTCGATTATGTTCCTCTCGACACAAGCATGCCCTTCGACAAAGCGCTTACCGAATACCTGATTCAGCGGCAGAGTCGTTTTTAGCAGGCCATCAATACTGCCACCGCGTGCAATCCGATGAACCACCGGCAGATTGACTCATGCGGTGTCCCTGACGATCAGGCGTTGGAAACAACGCCACAAACGATTCCATTTCACCTCCACACACTGCCTGTAACTGCGACGCACCGTGACGTTTCTGAATGCAACCCTACTGTTCGGCTTGGCGGCGATCACCGTCCCGGTCGTACTGCATTTGATCGCACGACGAGAACCCAGAAAAGTAGTTTTTCCTTCGATACGTTTTCTGACCAAACGTGTTGACTCCAATCGCAGCCGATTACGTGTTCGTCGCTGGTGGCTGCTGGCGCTGCGTATTCTTGCTGTTGCCATGCTTGCGATTGCATTGGCAAGACCTGCAATTCACCAGGCTCTGTCAATCACATGGCTGACAATCGGCATCTGCTGTCTTGTAAGCATTGCCTTACTGTTACTGGCAACGATCGCGCTTTCGCGAAGGCAAGCTAAAACCACAACTTATGGACTCGGTGTTGCAGGAATACTACTGTTGTTCATTGCCTTGATCTGGGGAGGCTATACCTATGCCTCAGGTCCAGCCCCGGCTATCGACTCGATCGAGCCAGTGGCCATTGCAATCATCTTGGATAACTCACCCTCGTCGTCGTGGAAAACCCCGGATGACGACCGCATCACAAGGATGAAGGATATCGCAACTTGGATGGTGACGCGTTTACCGCGCACCAGTCGTATTGCCATCCTCGATCGCTCCTCGCAAGTGGCTTCTTTCTCCATGGACACTGCCAATGCGATTTCCAAAGTCGAACAGTTGCAGCCGGTAGAAACAACTCAATCCATCGCCTCGCGGCTAGATGCTGCAGCACGGCTGGTGCGGGAAAGTGAAATACCCAATCGCCAGATCCTGCTATTGAGCGATCTGGCAGAGTCAACGTGGAACGATGCTATTGACGACAACAGCATGCTGAGCTTGCTGGATTCCACGCCTGCCATCTCATTGACCATTTTTGACACAGGAAACTTTGAAGGATTCAACCGCTCGCTTTCCATTCCAAAACTCTCAGATCGTACACCACCACGTGGCTCGCCCATTTCGGTCTCAACAACACTGACATTCGAATCGTTCAGTGACATTGACACCGATTCCGTCACAGCGGACTTGCAACTCTACCAAGCCGACGCCGCCTTACCAGTGATTCGCAATGGAAATGTCGTTCTGCCAGAACTCGAAAGTGTCGATCGAACGAGCGTCCAGGTTACCAAGGGTGGAACCAGCGAACTGCTACTGACAATACCTGCCCTCGAAACTGGCATACACCACGGACAAATCACGTTGGTAGGTGACGATGGAATCTCAATCGATGATCGTCGTTACTTCACACTCCAAGTCCTACCGCCATCCAAAGTACTACTTGTCTGTGATGATCCGGATGAATCTCTGATCATCAGTCAAATCATGACCGCATCTGCCGGTTTGTCAGACGAAGAAGATGCAGAGTTTTGGGTAGAACGCATCGGATTCACTGATCTCCCCGCTGTACGCCTGACTGACTTCGAATCCATCCTACTTCTCGATCCTCCCAAGGATGTTCTTGAGGACACGAGCATTGCAGACTACGTGACTGCCGGCGGTGGTGTATTTGTCGCGTTGGGACCAGCCGTCAATGGTTCGAATATCAAGTCGAAATACACGCCCACTTTGGTGCGACGTTGGCGAGTTCCTGATCCCGGCACGTTTTTCCAGATGAAAGCGGGCAGCAACCCAATCACTGCGGTGCTCGCCGACAACACGCCATGGAGCGATTTTCGTGTGCAACAGTACTGGCAGTTAAAGACAACGAAGCAGGATACTGTGCTGATTCAATACGCCGGCACAGAACATGCCGCGATGACTTCACGTATTGTCCCCAGCGAATCAGGCAGTACTTCTGGCCGGACCCTCGTTCTCAGCACACCACTTCCAGGGCTGTCAAGTAAAACACGAAGCTGGAATGCACTGTTCGGAACTGATCCTTGGCCTGCTTGGTTGCTGACAAGACAAAGCATCGAATACCTGACGCAGCGTGGAAATGATGAATCCATGTTGCTTGTCGGTCAGCCCAAAATAATCGCCACGGACCAAGCCAACCAAAACAGTGATGCCAATGGGTTCAGCGATGATTCAGGCCTGACACAGAAAATCCAAATTTTCCCGCCGGCAAACCAACCTCCTATTCCTTTCAATGTCACTCCTGCGAACCAACGGATCACGTTCACAGATACACCAAGATCTGGCATCTACTGGATTCGCGGACTGGAGCCGGGCTCTGGTTTTTCAACGAATTTGCCTGACAGTGCACTTTCACTCCAGCGAGTGGGTGAGGACCAACTCGATCAAATTTTTGGACCGGAACGATACAATCTAGTCACTGACCGCGAAGGCATTGAGTTCGCTGAAAACAAGGCAACCCAGAGAGTCTCGCTGCACTCGCCGGCCATTCTGTTTGCCTTGGCAATTTTTCTGCTGGAACAAATCCTGGGAAATCGGTTCTACCGCAATCGAGTCAAACCAGCGGGCTGAGCTTGATTGCCATTGATCTGACCCACCCAACAGCAGCTCAGGCCAACAAAGTTCGTGGATGAAATGCTTGCAAACCACCATTGCACAGTTCAATTCTTGGGTCTGCCGGTAGGCAGGAATGAACCTCGTTGCGAGTCTCTGGTTGTCGTTGGCCTCACCCCGCAGTATCTGGACAGACAGCTAATGGTGGTATTTCGGGCAGACAAAGTGCCAATCCAGGCAAGATATAGCGGCTAAGTCGGCTTCTCGGCCTCGCATCGAGTAGCTTTTTCCGTTGCCAACAACTCTGACATACCTGTAAACTGGACGTGACCCGAATATCCGACAAATCGAAGGCCGTTGTGCGGAGCGGTAAGCCCGTTTGAAGTAGACCCCTTGAGACATCAGCGGTAACTTACCGACCGACAAACCCCACATCGAAACCGAGCCTTGTCCGTCGGCTCATGCAAGTTAGCGCTCCTCTATGAATCAACGTCCACTGCTTGAGCGACGTAGCCCATTGGGGATCAGTTATGCGCTGCTAATATTGGTTGCCTTTTTCTTTTTGCTGCCATCAGGATTTAGAGCAGCTCGACTGAGCCTGAATCAGAAAGAGAATGACGTCAAAGACTGGCTTCCCAGTGACTTTCCTGAAACGGCTGAGTTGGAGTGGTTCGCTGATCACTTCGCGGGTGAAAGCTTTGTGTTGGCAACATGGCCTGGTTGTGTTAGTGGTGACCAGCGTTTGAGTTTGCTTGAGCAGAAACTGCTTCACGAAAGTGAGACATTTGATCCCTCGGCTGATTTCCCTCTGGAACTTGCTGACAGTTACCAGCGTGCCAAGAAGGTAGGGAATGATCTCCAGCTGTTATTGGCTGGAAGCGACTTTTACAACTGGGGAGGAGAACAGGAGAAATGGCTCAGTACCCCTGACGGTCAGTGGTATTACATCACGCCCAAAGGTCACCTTTATCGATGGGACGAACCCAGCAACGGCCCTGCCGCCTTGGTTCGTCAAATCAAAAAGTCGCTCGGTAGCTACAAGCTGCAAGGCACATTTGTCACCGGGTTCGGTGAATCACCCAGCAAGACACAATTTCAGAACCCCTTCTACAGTGATCCCTCGATCATTTGCGCGAACCTCTTTCACTCGGTTCAGACGGGGGACACAATTCTGGAAGAATTGGCTCGCGAAGGTGGGCCGCTTTGGCCCATCGATCTCACTGACGAAGATCGCCGGTCAACCGTAGCCCGGCGTCGCGCGATGGAACGATTAACCGGAACACTCTTTGCTCCTGCAATCGCAGACAACTTCAATTGGACAGCTGCAGAGTTTCGCGATGCTCTTCCAGAAAACCAACGCGACCAGTTGCCCAAAGACTTCGATGCTCAAGTACAGATTCACCTCAACGAAATTCTGGCTGACGAGTATGACGCTTCGCTTGATGAACTAAAACAGGCAACACTGAATAACCGCACCAATGCGTGGTATGCGATATACGATGCGATGGAAGTGGAACCACCACCAAGACTGACCTGCGTTCTCATTACTTTGACCGACTTGGCAAAGGATAACCTTGCCTATGCTTTGGGTCGGGGAATCATGGGCCAACCTCGTGGTCGTCTGCTGGCATTGGCTGCAGAGTCGGGTGTACAGCCCGCTGCACCTCCGTCGATGGCACCACCACCGTTCAATCGTCCATCTGCCGAATCGGTAGATGGCTTACCACCTCTACGCATTGGTGGTCCTCCGGTCGACAATACGGCAATTGATGAAGAGGGAACCATCACGCTGGCAAGGCTGGTTGGTTACAGTATCGTGCTCGGGATTGTGTTGTCTTACATTTGCTTTGGCAGCATCAAAATCACGGTGATGGTATTCATCGTGGGTGGTTGCTCCGCCATGCTCAGCATGGCGATGGTTTGGTGGACATCTGGCAAGGTGGATGCAATCCTTCTCAGCATGCCATCGCTGGTCTATGTCCTGGGAATCTCAGGAGCAATCCACGTCGTCAACTATTATCGCGACGAGGTGCGAATCCGCGGAAAAACAGGTGCACCCGGGCGTGCCCTTCGGCATGCCATTTTGCCTTGTTCGCTGGCATCGCTGACAACGGCGATTGGCCTCGCCTCGCTATTCACCAGCAACTTGGCGCCGATCAGCAATTTCGGATTCTATTCGGCCATTGGCGTTCTAATGACGCTCGCCATCTTGTTTTCATATCTGCCAGCTGCTTTGCAGGTATTTGCACCCAAAATTGCAGCCTCTGATGATGACGCGACCAGTCAGCAACCCGCACCGGAAAGTCGACTATCAGATTGGTGGGCTGCCGTTGGCCGCTGGATCACCGGACACCACGCGTTTGTCAGCACTGCTTGCCTTCTGGTGCTTGCTGTCTGTTCTCTTGGCCTTCTGAATATCAGAACCTCTGTTCAATTATTGAAGCTATTCGATCCACAGTCGCGGATCATCCATGACTACGGCTGGTTGGAAGATAACTTTGGAAAATTGGTTCCCATGGAACTCATTGTCCGAGTTCCCCCTGAGATGCAGGCTGAGTATTTGGCAGATGCCGAAAACAACATCGAGCAGGGTGCTGACCAACAGGAAAATGAAGCTTCGATCCAAGCACTAACCATGCTCGAACGTGTCGAAGCTATTTCGCGAATTCGTACGGTCGTCAACCGAACTCTCGGCGAAACTGGTCGTGGAGTAGTTGGCCAAGTTATGAGTGCGGATACCGTTCTTCCACCATTGCCAGACCCCAGCAACAGCTACAGTCCGATCCGGGCTAAATTCAATCGCGAAATCCTGGCAGGCCGAAGTGACTTGCAGGAAAATGACTACCTGCGATTAGAGAAATCAGCAGGGGCTCTCGATAACGAGCTGTGGCGAATCAGCCTTCGTGTCGCTGCTTTGTCGGATGTCGATTACGGGCGATTCATTTCCACACTCAGAGAATCTGTCGAACCGGTTCTGCGAGCCTATGACACTCGCGATGAAATCCTTCGACAACTGACCACTGAAAAAAATGGGGATCGGAAAAAACTTGATACCAAGTCACGAGTCCTGGTAATCAGTCCCGATCGGCCAAAAACTCTTGAAACCGCTGAACTGATTTTGCCTGACGGTGAAATCAACCAGGAAGCTACCTATGCTGCGACCCTTGCTGAATTGCTAAGTGGTGAACGGATTGAATCCCCAAAATGGATTGACGTTTCACCAGAAAAAGCGGAAGCAATGAGATCCAATCCCAAATGGCGCGAATCACTGGAGCGGTTCGATGCGATTGTCTGGTTGGGAAGTGACGTCTTCGCACTTGACGACTTCGAGTCGTCTGCGAATTTGATTGATGCAAGAAGCATCCGTGATAAGAAAATTACTCCAAAGTTAACCGCAGATCGTGTCCCTGATGTGGATGGCAGTGGCCCAATACAAGTGATCTACACTGGTGTGGTTCCTGTTGTTTACAAGGCACAGCGAACGCTGTTGACAAGTTTAACGCACTCCATCGCGATGGCGTTTGTACTGATCGCCTTGGTCATGGTTTGGCTGCTGAATCCCGGGCGTATGCCAGTGGGATGGATGAAGCCGGGAAACATTGCCAATGGCGTGGCAGCCGGGCTGGTTTCGATGATCCCCAATGTCTTTCCAGTGCTGATTGTCTTCGGCATTATGTGCCATCTGAAGATCGAAATTGACATCGGGACAATGATGACGGCATCCGTCGCAATGGGCGTAGCGGTTGACGACACCATTCACTTTCTCTCGTGGTTCCGTGCCCACTTGGACGAAGGAATGAGCCGAGCGGAAGCGGTGATCCAATCATATCGCAGGGTTGGGCCCGCCATGACTCAAACCACCATCGTTGGAGGTCTTGGCCTCTTCGTTTTTGCCTTGTCAACCTTCACCCCAACACAGCGTTTCGGCACGTTGATGTTGGTCATGCTTGCAGCAGCACTGGCTGGTGACCTGATTCTGTTACCCGCCTTGTTAGCTGGTCCTGCAGGTCGTTTTTTCAAGCCCCGCGACAGCCGACCGAATAAGTCCGAAAAGTCGAATCCCGATGCAGCCTTCCCATCAGCTCCGCTGGAAGAGATGGGAGTCGTCCTTCCTGTTTCCGTAGACGCCCCCCCGAGTAGTGCACCTGCCGCTATCAGCAAGGAAAGGGAGGAAGAAGAATCTCCACATCTGCGTCTGCACTTTCCTCGCAAAGATTCTGCCCGTCAGATCAAACGAAGCCAATAAAAAAACGTCTCTGGATTTGGCATAAACCAATTCCAGAGACGTAATTTTTTCACGTTGCCAAATCAATTAAGCCTGAAATGGGTCGTACTGCCCCGGCACTGGCACAGGATACAGGCCATCTTCACCTGGCAATACAGGTGGTGGAGTATCCAATGTGTAGTTATCGATACCTGGTGCCAATTCGCGCCCACGTGCCAACAAGTCATCCCATTTCAGGACCTTACCGCTGTAACAGGCTTCACGACCAAGAATCGCCGTGAATGTGGACTTGGCACCATACTCACCTTCATTGTAGATCTCGCCCCGCATCAGCGCTTCGATGAGATCATGCTGTTCTTGCTGGTGCCCATTTGGGCTGTTTCCAGTGAACTTCCAATTAGTTTCGCCAGCGATCGAACCATTAGGATTAGCAGTACCTTTGGTACCGTGAACTGCTTCGCCAACGTTGTTCCAAGCACCACGCAGATGGCGACCTTGACTGAACATCTTGGTTCCATCGGAGAACGTATACTCACAGAAGGTATGATCGAAAATCTGTGATTTCGATGCATCACCATCCATTCGTCTCTCGCGACCGCCCATGCCATTGCACTCGACAGGGTATTCGCCCTTGACCCAGCAACCTACATCCAAATTGTGAATGTGCTGCTCGCAGATCTGGTCTCCTGACAACCAGTTGAAGTGATACCAGTTGTTGGTTTGGAACTGCATCTCGCTCATATCCGGGGTCCGGTTGCGATACCAGATTCCACCACCATTCCAGTAAACCCGCTGGGCGATGACATCGCCAATGGCTCCATCGTGGATACGGTCAATCGTTTCCATGTAACGAGGCTCATGTCGGCGTTGAAGACCGATACCAACCATCAACTTTTTCTTCTTGGACTCTTCCACTGCGTCTAGGACGCGGCGAACGCCAACGGCATCAGCAGCAACAGGCTTTTCCATGAAAACATGGCGGCCTTTACTTACGGCGTACTCGAACTGCTGAGGCTTATAGCCTGGTGGAGTCGCGATGATGACCAAGTCACAATCAGTGTCGATTGCTTTCTTGTAGCCATCCAAACCGCCAAAAATGCGCTCGTCAGGCACATCAACCTTGTCTTTATTATCACCTTTGCTAAGTCGCTTCAGAGCACTTTTTGCTTTTGCCTCAAATGGATCTGCTGCTGCAACCAGCTTGACATTTCCCTTCGTATTCATGATTTGAGCCGCGGCACCACTGCCACGACCACCACAACCAATCAACACGAAGCGAATCGTATCACTACCAGCAGCATGGGCAGTCTTGGCAATGGTACTGGTCAATGCTGCACCGGCTGCTGCTGCCGTTGAAGTCTTGAGAAAGGTTCGACGGGTGGAATCGTTTTGCGTCATTTATGTCCTCGAATAGGTAGGTTAAAGACAGAGGGGTGGAAGGGGAAATCCGTTTGCGGTACCCGAATTGTAGACGGGAAGCGTCAAAAATTGGGCCTTCACCACTCTGTTTTGGGCAAATAGCCCTCGATGTTACCGATATACAGGCTGCTAAAAAACACCCCGACACGCAATCACAGAGACAAAATTGTAGTGCAAATGTGCTGCATCCTCGGCAAATGGAAGGGTCCTTTCCACAAGTTTCCTTTCAGAGTGGAAGTGACTCGCCCGGTTCGATCGAGATAACCAAACCACTCGCCATGCTCAGAATCAGGAAAATACTGATACGCCCATTGATGGATTTGATGGTGCCAATCCGCATATTTTTGCCTTCCTGTCAGCTGAAATGCCAACAGTGTGGCGATGATCGCCTCGCATTGCGGCCACCAAAATTTCATGTCGTGCCAATACTCTTGAACCGGATAACCATGCACATCTGTGAAATATAGAATCCCGCCATACTCTGAATCCCAACCTCGCTGCCACATCCAATCCAACATCTGGCACCCCATCTCAATCAAGCCAGAATCATTTCGCTGTGCCCCCTCCCACATCAAGAACCACGCACCCTCAATCGCATGTCCCGGATTGAGCGTCCGTCCGTCAAAGTGGTCGATGAGCTCACCCTTCATGCCAACCGTTTCCATGACACAATTCAGCTCTGACTTTAGATGGTACCGCTGAATCGTCTCAATGCTCCTATCGATCCACAGGTTGGCATCCGTAAAGCTGATCGATTCCCGCAATTCCTGAGCAGTCGCAATGGTAATCATCGGGAATCCGATGGATCGAGTCTGCCTGTGATCCGTGAATTTTGGCGGCGTATCTACCGGTTCAAGGTTGTGCTGAACGAAATTTTGAAAAGCCTTGACCGCATGCTCAGCGTAACGCTGTTCTCCCGTAGCCTTGGCGAGCTCACCAAATGCAATTGCAGCGAAACTCTCACTGAAAGCATATCGACGTTTACGTATTGGCTTGCCGTCTCGGGTGACATGAAACCACATGCGGCCATCGCTGGCATCAAAGCAATGCTGCAAGAGAAAGTCGGCTCCATGGCGTGCCAGTTCTAACCAGGAATCACGGGCTTCCACATTGTTATAAAGTTCACCAAGAAGCCAAGTGAAGCGCCCTTGCTGCCAAACACCTTTATCCGTGTCGACCACCTTCCCTGCTTGATCAACCGCCATCATGAAACCGCCGTGTTGGCGATCCACACAATTCGCCTCCCAAAACGGCATGGTGTCTTCCAACAAACCGCTGCGATAAATATCTGCTAGTTCTTGCGAATTCAACTGACTCATGCGGATAATCCACTCACCGAATCTGATGTTTCTCCGCCAGACATCGTATAAATCGTCAGGCCTGCCAACTCATCATCGTTGCGAGCTGACGACAGCAAACTCACCACATAACCGACAACAAAACAGACCCCGATACCAATGGCAGTGTAGAGGTAGCCATTAATCGAACTTTCTTTCCAGACCCAATACATCGTCAAACCGCCAACGATAGCTCCGGTCAGCGCTCCCGTACCGTTGGCTCGCTTCGTAATCGCCCCTAAAACAAAAAGTCCACCAAGCACACCCATGAAAAGCCCAATGATCTTGAGGAACTCGTCGAACAATGACTTGATATCAGGGTTCACAAACAACAGACCAATCAACGTGCCCAAGACACCGATGACAAGCGTCAAAATCCTTGCCAATCGCAGGTAACCGAGATCGGTACGACAGACGTTGAGCGGCTTAAGAAAATCAGTGACAAGCGTTGTCGCCGTTGAATTCATGCTGGTCGACACAGTTGACTGGGCTGCGGCAAAAATTCCAGCGACGATCAACCCGGCGAAACCAATCGGCATTTCATGTGCAATGAATAACGGGAATATCTGATCCGTCGTGATACTCGGGTCAAGCTTCTCCGGATTCGATTGATAGAAAGCGTGCAACGCTGTTCCGAGGCCAAAGAACAGGAAGGTCGCAACAATTGCCAACCCGGCATTGAGCCAAATGGATTTTGCTGCCAAGCGACGAGTTTCAGTCGTCATGTAACGCTGCACGACCGCCTGATCAGCTGTGTAGGAAGAGACATTCTGTGCGACACCCCCCAACACAATCACCCACAATGCGATCTGAGCACTCGTCGCATCCAGATTCAGATTGATGATTTTAAATTTCTCCGACGCGTGAGAATTATCAATGAACCCCTGCCAACCGCCATCAATTCCTGAAAACAGAACAAACAGTCCGATCAACGCTCCGCCGAGCAAAATGACTGTCTGGACAGTATCTGTCCAAATCACTGCCTCAATGCCACCCATCGTGCAGTACAGGATGCTCATGACCCCCATCACCAGCACCGACTGCGTTGGCGTCAACGGGGTCGCCACTGCCAAGGCCATTCCAGTCAGTGACATGACGACCGCCATCCGGAATACATGAAATAAAGTGAAGCTGGCACTGCCGAATAAGCGTGTACCTCGATTGAAACGCTTTTCCAGGTATTCATAAGCACTGGTCGCATCGATGCCACGATAAAACGGCAAAGCTACGTACACCGCGATTACGGCTACCAGAGGAATCATAAAATTGCCGACCGAATACACCCAGTCTTGAGCATACGACTTCGAAGGCACACCTGTATAAGTCAAGGAACTAAGCATCGTGGCAAAAATACTGCATCCAGCAGCCCACCAAGCCACACTTTTTCCGCCTCGAAAAAAATCATCAGTATTTTTAGTGCGACGTGCAAAGTAAAACCCGATTGCCACCATTCCCAACAGATAACCAATCAACACCACATTATTGATGAAACCAAATTGATCTGCTTTTGGATTAACAGTTACTTTCCAAACGTTGGGAGTCCGAACACGCGGTCTTACTTCACCACTAGCAATAACGATGGCGTTATCCCATTCAACAGCAATGGTGGTGACTTGGTTCTCAGGTGTCTTTCCCGCAGACACCCAAGTATCAGTAATCGTGTGGTAAGCCCAAGCCTCCTTGGGAAAACCTGGGTGGTTATCGCGCAGTTCGTCAGCCTTGAAAAAATTTGTTTCGTCTGCACCTCCCAGAACCAGCAGATGACTCTGGCCCCAACCAATTCCGGTACCAGCCATCACACAGGTGGGTACATCAGTTCTTGGACGCCATGCCTTGGAACTCGGTTTGTACTGCCACACATCTGTTAGGAATTCAACGTCTTCTCCGTTCTGTCGCCGCCCACTGACAACATAGAGCGAATCTTCATAACCATCGTGCTGGGCGAGCGTCAGATTCAAAGCGCGCGTTGGGCCGGGAAAATCAATTTCCTTTTTCCAGACAAACGTCTCCACATCAGCACGTTGAGAAAGATCGAGTGACCACACCTGGCTCGTTGCTGTGTCGAGTGACAATCCAGACTGTCCGCCAGCGAGGTAAACGACTCCGTCATCCGAGTTGCCCAGCAAAGCTGCAGCGCCAAAAGCACAAGGATTTGGAAGCGGGGGGTAGTCGATTATCTTGACTTCACCAGTATCTACGTCCACTTGCAACAAAAAAACTTCGCTAAACGTATTAGTGCTATCGTTGCCTCCAATGCACAGCACTCCTGCTTCGGTGGAGACTGCAGCGCCATAGGCGAGAGGTCTCGGCAGTTGGCCCGCTTGCGTCCACGAGTATTTTCCATCTTTCTTACGCAGAACATGGATTGCATCGTGCCATACTTTTTCACTCTCCCAGACTGGTCGCGGAAAGTTGGCTCCACCAGCCACGATAAGGGCTTCACCGTGTACGCCTACAAAAGGTCCCGCCACGCCAATCGAATCCGGCAATGGCGGAATCTCGTCGCTCCACGTCAATAAGCCCTCTTCAGCGTCTTGGGCATAAACCGGGACACACGTGAACAACGCGCAAGCCAGCCACCAACCGAAACAGCAAACCAATACACGCATGTTCTAACTCCCAACCGGGGTTTCATGACCACACCAGTCAAAGAACCCAATACCATCGAGTCCACTTCGCAAACTCACTAATTCATTTTCCGTCAGCTCATTCAACGGTAATCGACAACTGCCTACAGGCATTCCCAGCATCGCCATGATTGCCTTCAGCGCGGTGTGAAAAGGAAACGACTTCATGACATTGACCATGGCCACTGAATGATATTGCAACTGACGTGCCATCTTCCAATCTCCGGCCTCAATTGCCTCAATGATCCGACAATACAAAGGCGCGGCAATATTGTAGGTGCTTCCAATCGCAGCAGTGGCCCCACTGGCAAAGGCCGCCAACAACATCTCATCACACCCCCAAACCACATCGAAATTTCGCGATTCCGTGTTCTGACAGGCCTGAAACTCATGAATCAGGGTGTTGGTGTACTTCAGTCCCGCAAGGTTGGGAATACGCTCTCCGCCTCGTTCCAGAAAGTCAACCACGTCAATCTGTGAACCTGTCAAAGCAGGAATGTGATAATAGTAAAACGGAAGTTTCGGAGCTGCGTTCGCGATCTGCCCCATGCATTTCAGCAGCGTCTCAGTATCTCCCACCTTGAAGTAGGACGGACAAGTAGCTGAAACCACATTCGCTCCGGCATCGACTGCATGATTTGCCAAGTCACAGGCATCAGTGATACTGTTGTGTCCAACCTGCACGATGACAGGGACTCTGCCGCCAGCTGCGGCCACGCTTGCCTCGACTACATTTTTTCGCTCCTGACAAGTCAAGGACATGCCTTCACCTGTGCTGCCACAAACGTAAAGACCGGTCACGCCTGATTCAATCAAGCGATCAATCATCGGTATGATCGCAGTCAAATCAACTGCCCCTGCAGGATCAAGTGGCGTCACAGTTGCGGCAATCAGACCATTCAATGGTGTCTCAGACATTTGTTCTCTGCAGTGTAAAAGTCACGTGAACCAATTCTGAATATCAAACTAGCTTTGCCGCAGATATTCGGAGTTAAGCAGTGGTTTGTCTCGGTTGATCAAGAAAGATCGTAGGCCAAATTGTTGTTGTTCATTATCGAGCGGCCACGTACGCACTGCGGTTGGCGCAAAATTCATCCATGCTTCCGTGTTGAGAAGTTTTTCTACACGATCACGAATACTTTGAGTCTCACCGACGTAAAGAACAGAATCCCCGAATAAAACAACGTATACTCCTGGACGGTCGTATTTTGCAGAAAGACATTTCTCAATCGCAAAACGATTGGGAGTGCGTTGCTGACTCCAATATTCTTGCTGGTCAGATGCAATGGTTCGATAACGTTTGGTACCCGCCCGTTTTCGCAACGCCAGCGCTGCCCAACGATATTCAAAAGATGAATAACCCGGAGAAAACATGCCTGCCAGTTGATCAAACTCGCTGGCTGCCTGTGGGCTACACAACATCTCATCAAGCGTCATGCCATAGTCGATCCCAACCAGTCTCATGGCTGCCTCACTGCCGTCGCTGTAAGGATCCATGTCGGTGTACGACAATCTTCGGCCAGGATTCTTTGACTTTGGCAACTTGCCCGATTTTCGAATCTTTAAATCCGCTCGCGAGCATTGGCACAAACCTCTCGAGATTCAGCGTGACCGTTTATCTCAATTGAAACCTTGTTACCCGATTTCTGCGGCGGAGACATCTGCGGTTTCCTACTACTTCGGTAAAAAGTTGCATCAAGAACTAGGAATTCCCGTGGGCATCATCGTTCAGGCCTATGCGGGTACTCCTATTGAGGGGTGGATGCCATGGCAGATTCAACAAAACGATCCACGAGCCATTGCTCACAAGGAAAACTATGAA
>WLWG01002029.1_pt1 | contig 16386 bp, 25 predicted proteins | sample 6712871 | NCBI WGS metagenome assembly WLWG01 (sample SAMN12718693, study PRJNA515312) | sponge metagenome | isolation source: marine sponge | host: Mycale hentscheli | place: New Zealand: South Island, Marlborough, Capsize Point | collected 2003-05-01
ATAGGTCACCACTAGCTGAGACAGTAGGTGCAGGTGAACTGTAAGCTTTTGCTACTGACGGAGTGAGAAAGGGGTCTACACTTTTGAAAGCTACACCACAACTTTTACAGTTGCCATGACCATCATCCTCAGACCAGTCATCACAAGCGTCACAGAAATCATCTGTGTCCTCAGCCCAGTCGTCTATTGTATGTCCGTAATCCATTGTTCTACCTTTGCTACTTCATCTTCTTCTTCAGCTTTAAACTTAAACTGAAAGCATTCTAGTGTTCTCTTAGCTGACCCAACACTACAGTTATATATAAACATATCCTCAGATGAGACTAATTCTTGTATCATCTCGGTCATATGGTTAATAGATACTGTGGGTCTGTGTGGGATGAGAACATCCTCTTCTTTTACTATTCTTCTTTTGTATGCACCTATGTGTCTACCATTTACTTCAGACTGAGGGAATACTTCTTTTAACATCTTAGCACACTGAGCCGGTTTGTAACCATTGATGATTAACAGTTTAGCCAACTGATGCCAGTATGTGTGTTTCTTTCTACTCACCATCTAGTCACCCATTGATTGAATGACCTGTATAACTCTGACACGTTCTGAGTCGTCACCAGCTTGAACTGGGTAGAATGGTAAGCACGTGTGTTTGAGTGCATCTATTAAACTCATACCATCAACCACTAACTCTGAGACTGCAAGACACATACGTGTTGAGACTGCTGTAGTTAGTTCGTCTGAACTATGTAAGTCTCGTATTCTTTTAGCAAAGTCTACAATCTTATCAGCATCATACTTTTTAAGCTGAGGGTTACGAATCATAATTAGTTCCATTTCTTTTTGTTTAGGTAGGTATTCTAATTCATATATACCACCTGTGAATCTGTCTTTCCATGCACGGTCTAAGTCATGAGATGCACCTAGATACTCTCGGCCTATGTTAGCAGTAGCGTAGAAGAACGCATTCTTATTGACTGAGACACTGTCAGAATCTTCACTCTCATCAAGAGCTAGATACTTTTGTCCATCTAAGACTGGCATGAGAATGTTAGCAAGGTCACCGGTTCGGTCACGAGTAACCTCATCTAACATAATGAAAGAGTTGTTTTGGATTGCGTTAACAAACCGAGATGGTTTGAACCACGTTCCACTATCTTTATCATATTTAGTATCACCCAGCAACTTAGCTGAGGGATTCATAGTATCACCAAAGTTGAAAGAGTAAAACTCTTTATTGGTAATACCAGCTAATATCTTACCGAGACTAGACTTACCACAACCGGATGGTCCGGTGATAAGAATGTTCTTGCCTCGAAATATATTACGTAACATTGTATAGAAAGTAATATTGTCAGCAAACTTAAACTCTTCAGGTATCTGAACTGAGCCTTTAAGCTTAGACATTACTGTCTCTCTCTCTACAACTGGTTCCGGTTCACTGGCCGGTGCCTCTTCTAGCTCGGGATTGTCAGACAGTAAGTCATCTAATCCTCTGTGTCGGTATTCTTCACTCATTGTTTTATCCATAGTATTTAGGGTATTTAAAGGTTTCCCTATTCCGTCTCAGTTCGCTCTCCCACGTCTGATGAGAGTCCTGTCAATTCTAGACTTATCGTATCCATAGGTTCTTTTACCATGCACACCAAAGTTCTCTCCCTTGACCTCATACTTACGAACTGTGTTTGTAATCTTATTCACATCTTCAGGTTCCATTGTGCTGAGAGCGTCAATGAACTTTCCTAAGTTCTGACTCACAGACCAAGCGTTATCCTCTACATTCTCAAATGAGGCAGAGAGGAATTCTCTCAACACAGTGAAACGATTATCTTGTATTGACTGCACACTCAACAAAGGAACTTTGTCAGTATGCTGAGTCATGTAGTTATTAAACTTCTCTATTGGGTTCATAGTCCACCTTCTATATAATCATAAACTAAACAGTGTTCACAGTTATATTTATTCACTTCGTGTCCACCTGTATCAGCCCACGAATACTCATTACAGTCTACGCAGTTCATGCTTTCCTCACTGTAACAAATGTTGCGTTCTTAGTTCGGTTGTTTACTTTCTGTGCTAACCATGCATCAGTTCCTATCTCAGCCATATAATCAACAGTGTCTCGGTATACACCGAATGTTAAACATTGATGTGGCTTTGGTGCTGATGCGAAATACTTCTCAGTTCGGGCATTTCTTTTAGCACGTATTTGTGAACCATCTACATTAGAGGTTTTAGTCATCAACTGTTGTAGTTGACGTGGCGTTAATTGTTTTAGCATTACAGCTAATTGGTCGACTTTTGTCATCTTATTCAGATAGTATAGAGGGTATATAAAGGTTTCCCCTCTTGAGCTGAGAGCCCAGCACGAAAAATGAACTGAGTATAAAAAACGGGGGGCTTTTTCATGCAAAACCTTATATAGTTCGTGTTCCCTATATTAACTATATTAAGATATAGCTTAGTTATGCAATAGTATAGCAGTAAGTAAAGAGACTAATAGAGCAATGCTTAGTATAGCACTCTTATGTCTTAGTATAGCATGGTTAGTAGAGCATTCTTAGTAGAGCATTCTTAATATAGGCTTCTTAATTACTTACCCTACAGTTTCGACACGAACACATTTCGTTCAAACTGAGAGATAATAAGCTCTACTAAGCACTTATTTTCTCATCGGGGCCTACGGTTTTGCTCAGTAGAGCCCTGAGCCCAACTGAGACCCCAGTTTCTCATTGGGGCTTACCGATATGATGGTTCTGGTTTGAACCTGAACTGAGACTGTTTTCTCACTGAGCGTTACCGAGCTTTCTCATGACGCATTAGAGCCCAACTGAGAGCCCCCGGGCTGAGTGGAGCTGAAGAAAGTTCACTCGAGTGGAAAAATAAAATTCGATAAAAAAAATAAGGTGGGTAGGAGGATTTAATGTATACCTCCAATGGGTTTATGCCACTACATAGTAGAACCCATACCAGTCTAGCCTTCCTCCAGCAGTTGCTTCTCGGTTGGCTAACCCTGTGCCTTAGTCCGTGGCGGACTTATTCGGCCATACCCGATAAGATGGAGCTACCATCTTAAGTGTAAGGTGGGTAGTTGTTCGAGATACCCAGCTCGTTCTGATTGCCTATCTAAATTAGACCTGCTTTTTTCATTGCTTTCTTCAAATCAGCTTCTGACATCTTGCCAGACTGAAGTGCCGACACCACTGAATCAACAGATGGTGACTTGCCAGTGGCTCTGCGAAGAGACTGAAGTTGATGAGTGCGAGATGCAACCATCGAGGCAGTCTTGTCGTTTGCAGAGATTACATCACAAATTGCAACAAGGCAGTCGTATTTTACTCCGGTTGGATATCTTTTAGATTCTCCAACTCCTGTAAATCCTAGTGAGTCCAGTAAAGAACTCACGAGCTTTTCATCCTTTGGTGCCCAAAGGTAATCCATCTTGGCCTTAGTCATACTTACCTATCCGCTAGTGCTATTTAAGCTTATCCCCTGCTAACTACTTGACGTAGTTCGAACTGCTCGAATACTTCCGGATTGGATAATCTCACCGAGTCGGCGATTTCCTGATGACTTCCTCTTGCACCTGTGCCTACAGGAATCATCTCTTTGTATGCTCCATACTTACCGTATGGGGTTGTGCCAATTTCTACGAAGAAATCGACTTGTTTCTTACTGCCACTCTTCCAAGGAAGAGCAGTCTTGGTCTGAATTCTGTTCATGTAATACCAAGGGAGGGGGTCTATATAAAGGTTTTTTCACACGAGTGGAAAAATCGGCAACTTCACTATTGTCTTGGCCAACTTGAAGAAGTCAACAATAGGAGCGGTTGCCAGAGGGCGCGACAATCTTCATAGGTAGCGCCACACGAGGTGTGACCTGCCACCAGTCAAAAGGATATCCTTCACGAAAGGTGGATGAAAAGAGATGCAGAGAATTACATCATAGCTTAACGGATTGACTCTATAACAGGGATAAAGTGATTCAAAGGTGATACAAATTGTTAGCTACGCGATGGTTCTTGTCTCTATAACGGCCGTCATCCGGAAAGGGAATGGTCAGCACTGTCAGCTAGTATTTGTTATGTTAGTGTCTCGTTGTTGCGTATGGTCTATTCTGGTCTCAGTTCTCAGGTCACGGTGTTACAGCTGATAACTGTAAGTGAGCGGGGGTAATTTGGGCTCCCCGCTCTGTATAACCAATAGGGTATGCCTATTTAAGCTTTGCCCCTCACGAAGTCAATTACTTCACTTGGAACTTTTGTGCCGTATTGTTTAATCTCACTGACATAGACGTCACCAAGTTCAAAGCTACCATAAGTGAAATTACTTTTCACTGCACAGAACCAACGAGCGTGAGCGTTCTTTGCTTCGTTTTCTTCGTTTTGGTATTTCTTTAATACTCTCCATTCAAAGCCATTAGCTCCAGTCCAGACCTCGTATGGGTCGTCAGTCTTACGGGTTTTACCGCACATGTTTTTAGTCATACAATACCAAGTGTGGGGGTCTATATAAAGATTTTTTCACAAGAGTGGAAAAGGCGGGGGAGAGGCTCTACTCCCCCTGAGGTGTCCGAAACTTGCGAAAACTATTTGCTAGCCTTTTTGATAATCTTATTTGTTTTCTTTTTCCAACTGCGTTCCAATGGTTTATCGTAGCTCATTGGTGACACCCGCAGCAAGGTGCGTCTTCACACCCGCAGAGAACAATGTAGTCCCCTGCTTCACTTATACCAGAGATGACCATGTCATCTAAAATATCTAAGATGCTCTTCATTCCCAAATCCTCACGTTGTTGTGGTGGTCTGTCAAGGGAATGTTAGCTGGGTCTTCCTTGCGTGGGTCGTCTGTTAGTCCCATGTCAATTGCTTTCAGTTGGTCTAGTAAACCAGAGTCAACTAAGTTTTTGGTTTGGGTTCTTCGGGCGGCTTTGCGGAAACGGAAGTCGTTTCTCATGTCCTGTATTTTACTCATATTATACCATTGAGTGTCCCTATATAAGGGTTTCTCTCAGTCCCCCGTCCAGAAGGTCGCAAACATTTCTGTATCGCAATCCTCACACAGTCCACCGAATAATTCGATATCTTCCAAGCCACAGTCCTGACACGTTTGATTAGTCATACAATACCAAGAGCATTACCCTATATAAAGGTTATTTCACTCGAGTGGAAAAAGGGCGCCCAGCTGTCCTACCCCATCCTCGCGGATGTTCTTGGGCTGGCTCACTGGGCTGAAGATGCGTCGCTACGTTTAACGCTCGGGCGGACTTATGCCGTAAGCCCTTCGCCATCACTTGTCAGGCGTCTTCTCTTGTCCTTAGCAGTTTATTAGACTGCGGTCCTCTCACCGCTTCCAAACGGGGCACCTACTCCTTGGGTTACCTATTTACAGAGACTAAAGACTCATGGAACTTAATCCCAATATCCCGACGCTACACAAAACTTGTGCGTGTTGAATCTTGGGTTGTGGTTTACCATCTCTCCAGACATAGCGAGTATTAGGTCCTCACTTGCGTCGTGGTCTTTTAGTATTTTTGCGATTGCTTCAAAGTGTTTTCTTGTCAAACTCATAATATACCATAGAGTGTGCCTATATAAGGTTTACGCTCTTCTCCTCCATCGCAACATTCTCAGGAGCATTCCCTGAGTTTTCAAGCTTTGTTTATAGAATTCTTCAAATTCTTGTTTACCGCCTAATGCGACGTAGTCGTGCCAGTTATGTATGGTTTGTATTTCGTATTTGTCCATATTATACCAACGGGTGTGCCTATATAAAGGTTTTTTCACCCGAGTGGAAAACCTCAGCTTTCTCACCTAGCCGGCTTTCTCACCTAGGCGGCTTTCTCACCCACGCGGGTTTCTCACCCACGCAGGTTAAAATCCCTCGTTTTGAGGGCCATTAGGCATTTATCTAAGTCTGATAAGACTATTTCTTAATGCTTTCGCATATGTTGATTTTGGTAAATTGATTTTACAATCTTCATTTTGAAGTTTATATTTCAATGCACTAATCACGGCTATTGATGTTTTGTTATCCATTTTAGTTACCTCCATGTATTGGGTATAGGTTGAGAGGGCCGGAGCCCTCCCATACCCCCCACACGGCCTTTATTGTTGGTCGTGTATTTGGTCGACGATGTTATGTAGTATGTCTAACATATAGCCATAAGTTATCACATCATCATGTCCATATCGATTTTTATTCATTTGGTCGATATCGTACTTATTTAATTCTATTTCGAATTTCACTTATTCACCTCCCTTTGTATTGATTCCTTCGTTTTTACCTGTCTCGAATTCTTTAACGATTGTTTGTAATCGCTCGATTACATGACGACCGTATTTATTCAATTCATGCCCCTTCATGCCGGCAGTATCTGAGAGATACATTAATTGCCCCATTAGGTGATGTAATGCGTTAGATTCATGATAGTTCGACCTATTCATGTCCTTGCTTGCGTATGCCCTTTTCATGTATGTTTTTATGTCCATGTTTTTCCTATATCAGTATTTGATATTTAGTGCTCAGGGGCCGGAACCCCTAAGTCACCTATCAGTTTACTTATTACCCCCGTAAGTATAACCTTTGTTTCCTATACCGGCCATGCCTTGAAACTTTGGTTCTTTACCGTATTTCTTGACATGGTCCCAAACTAAGTTAGCCTCATGAGCTAAGCCCTCAAATACATTCTCAAACTCAGCCATAACAATAAGGCTGATATCGTGACCTTTCTTAGGCCGGTGCTTAGATAGTCGGCTTTGAGGGTCTGAGGTGATACCGTAATACACGGCTTCCTTAGTTGCCTCACTGCCGAAGTCAGCACCTACAAAATGATAGGATGTCTTTTCTTGCTGTTGTGCTAATCGATACACAAAATACTTTTGATTATTCATTGAACTCCATGTAACAATCAAAACACATTTCTACATTGTGGCTCTCATGTGTAGCCTCAACTTTATCAGTGAACAACTCAAAACAAGGCTCACAAAATATCTCTATATCACTATTAGGTAGTGATTCCTCAAATCCTATTTGGATTAGCTCGCTATCGGACAAATGGTTTTTTACCATATACTCAGAATAGCAACCTACTTATAAAGATTTTAGGTCAATCCGTGCTTAGCGTTTCATTTCCTAGCTACAAAATAGATACCGTTTAATGGTTATTTTTTCTCAGTTTCTCATTAAGTATATTCTCAGTTTGTCAGCACGTGCCCCCGTCTAAAAAAGAAGGCCCCCACCACTATATTATCGTGACTACCCCCTTAAACAAATCGAGGCATTTTTTGAAAGTATATAATATAGCTATATAGAGATATAAGAGGTAAGCTACTATTAACAACAATATTAAGCTCTACTAAGCACTCCTCAGTTCGAGGACAGAAACCTTTATATAGTGACAAAGGTTAAAATTATACGTATGACAACTAAAACGCAAAACTCCATTAAATGGATATGTAATGAAATAAGGGATTTGCTATTAACCAAGAACAAAGCTTATGGTGATAGCGCATTAGAGCCCGACAATATTTTTAGTAAGCTCGACAATGCACAGGCAATCTGTGCACGAATCGACGACAAGCTCAGCAGAATAAAGAATGTAGGGCTTGATGATAAAACAGAGGACACACTTGATGACCTCATAGGATATTTAATCCTGCTTAAAATCGCGAGGAGCGAGGCGGCAGCTAATAGCACAGTATGGACAAGCTGTACTTGTGTCTATGGGTGGCATAATTGTACATGTCAAGATACAGGCGTTTGCACAGTAGAGCATGATACGGACGATGATGCTTACATTCCTCCATGGAGCTTAGAGCTACCAAAGGATGCTAAAGTTAAGGTGTTCGAAAAAAGCAGTGATTAATGGAGCTTAATACATGAAGAAGACAATTTTAATAACAGGCGTAGCAGGATTGCTAGGTTCTCGCTTAGCTGATTGGTTGATAGAGAATACAGAGCACAGAGTAATAGGTGTTGATGATTTAAGTGGTGGTTACCTAGAGAACATTAATCATTTCGTAGAATTATATTCTTTTGATTTAAAAGAACTTGAGTACGTGAATAGTATGTTTGAGGAGAATGAGATAGATATTGTTTATCATCTAGCAGCTTATGCAGCAGAGGGCCTTAGTCCTTTCATGAGAAAACATAACTACGAAAACAACCTCATAGCATCTACCAATCTTATTACTAATAGCATCAAACATAATGTAGAGCGTTTTGTATTTACTTCTTCTATGGCAGTATATGGTGACGAACATACACCTCCGTTTAGTGAAGACTTACTACCCTCCCCGATTGACCCCTATGGTATAGCTAAACAAGCAGTAGAGCAAGACTTAAAAGTAGCCAGCCGTCAACACGGCCTAAATTATACAGTGGTTCGGCCACATAACTTTTATGGACGAAACCAAAATATCTGGGACAGATATAGGAACGTATTAGGAATATGGATGTATCAAATTATGAATAACATACCACCTACAATATTTGGTGATGGAGAACAGAAGAGAGCATTTAGTTATATAGACGATGCACTTGAACCATTATGGAAAGCATCTCAATCAGATAAATGCATAGGAGAAACAATCAACTTAGGTGGTGTCAAAGAATACACTATCAATGAAGCTTGTAATATTTTATTAAAGGTAACAGGAACAGATTTAAAACCAGTACACCTAGAACCACGGCATGAAACTAAATATGCGTGGTCTACATGGGACAAGTCAGTAGAACTATTAGATTTCAAACACAATATAGATTTAGAAGAAGGTTTAACTAAGATGTGGGAATGGGCACAGAATGCACCAGAACACAAAAGAAAAGAATGGAAGAACTTTGAATTAGATAAAGACATATATAACTTCTGGGAGAAACAATGAAAGTACCACCTAGTACAGTAGACCACAACCCTACAGATGGTAACACACCATTTCTTTGGACACACCCTCGTAATCACGAGTTTATTAGTCTTATACCTAAAAGCCCGTACTTCATTAAGATAGCTACAATAATACGTAGTACCCCAGACCACGAATGGACAATAGACCAATGTGTAGAGAATGCACATTCTATATCAGAACAAGTAATAGTACTAGATGACACACCACATAACGAAGGTATAAAGCATATCGAAAAAGATATAAAGTGGGTATTGTTCTTAGATGGAGATGAAGTTATAGACACAGAACTGTTTAGTAACTTTTTAAATGACCCAGAGACTTACAACTACGCTATGTATCATTTCGACAGTGTAGGTTCTGTTTTGATAAGAAAAGAATTTGCTAACATGAATACATCTATATCATCAATAGATGATTGTAGATATCAATTACATTTGTGTAGGTATTGTTCTAACTTCCAATCAAAGAGTGGACACCTCTATGAAGTGCAATATAACGATGAACCAATGATAAGGAGAATAAAATGAAAGAAGACCCAGCAATAGAACATGAGAATGTACACACCTATTATGATAATAAAAGGAGTGCAGAGAATAAAATACCTGTATTAGGAACTTTAGTAGTACGACAACCTAAATGGGTAAGACAACAAATAGAAAGCGTAGACTTTCCAGTAAAGAACTATATTATATTTAATAACAATGGTAAAGGAGAAATAACAGAAGAGCTAGATAAATTAGTTGCCGAACATCAAGATAATAAATTTATAGATAATCTTCAAGTATGTCACCTTCCGTGCAACATAGGCATAGCAGGTGGATGGAACCTAATAATCAAATCATTTATGATGGAACCATATTGGTTGATTGCTAATGATGATGTTTCGTTTGGTAGTGGATTCCTCGCAGAGATGTGTGATAAAGCTAAAGACCAAGAAGTTGGAATGATTCATGGGTTCGAAGGTGACTTTACAGGAATAGGTAGTTGGAATGTATTTTTATTAAAAGACTGGGTAGTACAACAAATAGGATTGTTTGATGAAAACTTTTACCCAGCTTATTGTGAAGATAGTGATTATATAATGCGTATCTTTTTGAGAGAACGTAACATAGGTGGTTCTCCTATAAAACGCATCATGTCTTTAGATAGCACCTACTTCCATGGTGGTGGTGATTCCAAACAAGACAAAGATGAATACTATGAATATGGTATGCAGACTAGTCAAGGAGATAATGAGATTAGAAGAAAGTTAGAATTTTCTAATGTTATTAATTTTGAATACATGGAACAGAAATGGGGGCCATGGTGGAGAACTTGTTGGCCATGGGGTAATGGACCATTTGATAATAAAGACTTACCATTGTCTCACACCACATACGATTTACAATTTGTAAGAAAAAAGAATACGGGGTTTTAAGATGACAATAAAAATGCAAGAATTATGTACAACATCAATAGTTAAAGATGCTGGTAAAGAAGGAGCATTAACCGCACTTATTATAGATGCTGAACTTACTGGTGGTTTAGGGTTAATGAATCCTACAATATTAAAAGATAATAACGATTGGATAGCTAATGTAAGAAGTGTATCTTATACATTACACCATTGTGACCCACCTAACCCAGAAGGCTGTGAACAAGATGGTAGATTCCAAACACCATGGGGTCCACTGAACTATGTTCGCCCAGATGATGACCCATATCTTAGAACAGATAATTATATAGGATATCTTAATCAAGGTAAAGGGATAGAAGGGTATCACAAAATAGATACTAGTAGATTTCCTAAAATGCCTGATTGGGATTTTATAGGACATGAAGATGGTAGACTAATGAAATGGGATGGGCAACTGTGGTTTGCTGGGGTAAGAAGGCACGCTCCAGATGGTAAAGGTAGAATGCAAATGTCTAATCTTCAAATAACACCAACAGGTGCTTATGAGTTAGAAAGACACATTATAGAAGTAGAAGATAAAACATCCTATTGTGAAAAGAACTGGATGCCTATTCTAGATATGCCATACCACTTTGTTAAGTGGATGAACCCATTAGAAATAGTAAAAGTAGACCTTCTCAAGAATAAAGCAACTCAAGTAAAGTTAGGAGACACCCTACCTTTTAATAATTTAGATTTGAGAGGTGGTTCACAAGTAGTACCCTATAAAGATTATAGAATAGCCATTACACACGAAGTAGATGGATGGGTATCAGAAAGAGGTGACCGTGAAGGTCATTACAACCATAGAATTGTAATATGGGATAAAGATTGGAATATAGTCTCAGTATCCAAACCATGGAAATTTATGCATGGTAAAATAGAATTCTGCTGTGGATTAGCTATAGAAGATGATACATTACATATAACCTTTGGTTATCAAGACAACTCTGCTTATTTGTTTAGAGTACCATTTGATTTTATGAACAGTTTACCTAAGGAGGAAGCATATGAAAGAAGTAATTAAACCTACGTACGCAGATTTAGAACAACAAGTCAGAGAACTACAATCAGAGTTAGATTCAAGACCTGAAATGACATTTCATCCTGTTGCTCACTTTACTAATTTATATTCTTTTATTGATAACCCTACACCAGAGAATATGTTTGCTTTAGGTTTAGAATATGAAAAGATGGGACAAACAGCATCTGCTATAGGATATTACCATCAATGTGCTGAAAGAGCTGTTGATAATAATTTATTAACTTACGAAGCTTTGATAAGGATGTCTTTATGTTATGAAAAACAAGGTGGTAGAAAAGCACACGAAAAATTAGCATTACAACATGCTATAGGGATTATACCTAATAGACCTGAAGCATATTACTTCTTAAGTAGTTTGTATGAAAGACAAGGTGCAGAAGATAATCATGAGAGATGGTTTGATTCATATGGGGTAGCTTGTATGGGTGAAAGCCATGAGTTTAATCTAGCAACTAAGATTCCAGATTTACAACCATTACAAACTGACACAGGTTATTATGGAGTACACGGTTGTACATTCCAAAAAGCCGTAGCACTGTGGTGGATAGGTAGGGGTGATGATGCTCGTAAGTTATTTGCAGAACTAGATAAAAGGAATGACTTTCCTAGTAACATAAGAGAACTCATTACTAACAATATAAAAATGTTAAAATCAAACGAAGGGAGACAACCAGAATGAAACTAATAGATAATAAATTCTATATACCAGATAATATGGAACAATACTTAGGTGACAACAACGCGTTACCTGAAGAGTTAGTTATTGAATGGTGTAAGAATAATATTAAGGACACAGAAAAATTTATAGATATAGGAGCTCATGTAGGAACTTACGCATGGTCAGTTGCTCCATACTGTAAGGAAGTTATTGCTTTTGAGCCAACACGTCATAATTACAACATGATGTGTGCAAATATAGCATTAGCAAATTTATCACACAAAATACAAACACACAACATAGGTTTATCTTCTGAAGATACATACCTAACTTTTCACGAAAGAGATAGTGATGGTGGTACAAACGGATTTGATACACCATACTTAGGAGAAGGAAACACACAGAGATTACAAGTAAAACAGTTAGATAGTTTTATAATAGAAGATATAGGACTAATCAAAATAGATGTAGAAGGGCATGAGCTAGAAGTATTGAAAGGAGCTATAAGAACTTTACAAATGAATGGTTTTCCACCAATATTATTTGAGTGTTGGGATATACCAGAATTAAAAGAACCACTATGGAATTATTTAAATTCTATGGGTTATAGTATTTCTAATGCATCATCAGAAGAAATGTATATAGCATACAAGGAGAATAAATGAACGACGAATTTTATAAGAAAGAATACGACTCTGAGGGTTGTAAGTTGCCTAGACAAATTATGGCAGCAGAAACTAGAACGCCATCTATTGTGGTTGTAGACCATTTTTACAATGACCCTGATGAAGTAAGAAACTGGGCAATAGGAGAAGGTCATTTCCAAGAACCCGGTAGTCATGGTGCTGTAGGATATAGATGTGAACAAGAACGTAAATTTTTTAGTAATGCTAAAGAATGTATAGAAAATGTTATGAATGGTAAAGTAATAGAAGGAAGCGAAGAAGGAGGTTGGGAATATCCTACTAACGGATGTTTTCAATGGTGTCCAGCTGGTACACCTGTTGCATATCACAGTGATAGCCAACAGTATGCAGGTGTTTTATTTTTAACACCAGACGCACCACATGACACAGGAACTTCACTCTATAAGCACAAAGACACAGGTATAGACTATTTACCACAAACAGAAGAAGAATGTCAGAAATACTTTGGTTGTTCATGGCAAGAATTACACAATGCTGTATTTGGTAAGTATCACGGTAAACTAGGAACACCAGACCCTAATCCACCTAACAACCCAGATATGTTATTGAGAACATACGAATCTAATTACTTAGATGGTACTCAGTTCGAAGAAACTGATAGAGTAGCTAATATATACAATAGACTAGTAATCTTTGATGCTAGAAAAATACATTCAGCTACAGCGTACTTTGGAGATAATATACACAACAGTAGATTATTTCAACTATTCTTTTTCAATTTAGAAAAAGCGGAGGATAAATTATGAGTGAAGAAAAATGGACAGCAAGTCATATGAGACTAAGCCCTAGTAAGATTAACACTTACTTAAAGTGCCCAAGGGAGTTTTATTATAATTATATAGCTAAACTACCACAGAAAAAAACCATACACCTTTTCAGAGGTACATTGGTACACCAAGTATTAGAAGACTTATTTAAAAAACAATTCCGTACTTTACCACAATGGGAAAAAGGAGTTCCTAAGTTGTGGGTACAAGGTCAGTTTGAAACAGGTTGGGAAGAAAAGATAGCTAAACATAAATGGTTATGGGAAGTACACACCAACGAAGAGATGGATTCAATGTATAAAGAAACCGAAGCATTACTACAAAACTTCGTAGACTCTGTCGATAAGAAACTAACAGAGATGGTACAGTGGAAGATATTTAAAAACAAGCAACAAGCTTGGAACGCGGTAGCACCTAAGTACGCTGAGAAGTGGGTTAAGTCTAAAGAGTATGCAATCGTAGGAGTTATCGATGTTGTATGTAATGATTTCGATGGTGGTACTACACTACTTGATTATAAGACCAGTAAGCGCTACGGTGCATACTTACCCGAAGAATACTATCGACAGTTAATCATCTACGCTTTCTTATACACATTAGAGATGGGAGAGATGCCTGACTTTGTAGGCGTTAATTACCTACGCTTTGATGACACATTCTTTGTCAAAGTTAATCAGAATGTACTTGACGAAGCAAAGGACTTGATTAAGATGGTACACGACTGTATAAAGGAACGCGAAGAGTACGAAGATAGATATGAGACTAAACCACAGAACTTATGTAAGTGGTGCTCGTTCTATAAAGGTAACGGCGGCCCTTGCGATGTAGAGCTTCCTAAATGGAAACCTAAGTTCTCTAAACGTAAAAAAGAAAACTATGCAGACGTAAGTAACAAATTAAAAGGTACCTTAGACGTAGAGTCACAATCCCAGTTCCCTGACTTCGATTGAGGGTAATCTTTAAATACAAGCGTCATGTAAAATAATACATGGCGCGCGATGATTACGGAGCTATCTCTGTAATCTCTGATGAAGAACGAGAAGCATTAGGGATAGGAGGTAGAAGACCAGACGACGAGGAAGAAGGTCTCTTTGAGACCATTGGTAAAGCTGGAGACAAACTAGGGGAAACTCAGTTTGGAAAGAAATTAGGTTCAGTGTTAACAGTATTACTTCTAGCAATGTTTGGTAGTGGTACCGTAGATGTCGGCGTATTACAAGATATTTTTGGAGGAGAGGAAGAGCCCATATCAAAGGGTGGATGTATGGACGTTGGAGCTATCAATTATAAAAAAGATGCAACTTTTGATAATGGTAGTTGTGTATTCCCTCCTCCTGTAATTTATGGTTGTACAAATCCAGATGCGGATAATTATAATGCACAGGCTACCCATGACAATGGGCGTTGTCAATTTCTTGGCGGCCCCGTCAACAACGATACAGGTAACAACGAGACTCAGACCAATGAGACAGTTTACGGATGTATGGATATAGATGCTGAGAACTACAACGACCGAGCTGAGGAAGATGATGGTAGTTGTGAATACGAAGCCTACGAATGTGAATCTAATGCAACATATTTTTATAATGGTTTACAATATGGAAACTATTCTAGAGAAGACAACTCTTTAAATATTACAGTAGATATAGATACAGATTGTGACCAAGACACATTACCAGTTATGGTGTTCTATGATATAGGACATATAAAGGTAGTGGACAATGAAACAGTCTGGAATGGTTACATGTATAATAATTACTTCTTTAATATAACTGGATGGGAAGGTAACGAATATACATTATCTTCAGGGATAGAATTTTTTACTGAGCCATATACAGGATGGTATATGGTATATGTTAATCTATATGCTGATTGGGATAGAGATGGTCAGTATGATTATGTAAATTACTTTTATATAGATGAAATAGTATTGGAGGACCCAAATGAGTAATCGATATAAAAAACTATTGGAATCAATAGGAGAAGAGGAGTGATAGAATGGATAAATATACTAGAGGTACTAGCAGTAACAATGGCGTTCATGGGATGTGTAATTGTTTTCGCGGTACTTGTGTCGTTTGTGCGCCAAGCGTTGAAAGGTATACCACACTTAAGAAACGAAACGCCCATGAAAAAACCAAAGAAGGAGAAAAAACCAATGAGTAAGGAAGCAAGAGAAGGAGTTACATTCAACGACATATTTATGTTTATGATTGCTGTACCTTTAGTTTTACTTTGGGTTGGGTTTGCGGGGTTCGTTATACACAGCGGACTTCAGAACGCAGCAGTTCTAGAACAAATAGAAGGATATACAACTTTGATAGCTATATTAGGTGGACCAGCTCTACTTATTATCAAAGATGCATTGGACGTCTGGAAACAAGAACAAGCAGAGAAAACAGCTTTTTATAAAGTGAAAGCTCAAGCAGTCATCGATTATAACGACGCTGTATTGAAACAAGCACAAGATGTAGAAAGTAAAGCACAAGAGCAAGAACATAAAATGGAGAATAAAAAATGAACGACTTCGAAGTAAAAGAGATGTCACAAAAGCTATATGAATTAGCTGAGCAAGTAGATGGGTTACATGATGTTATAGATGCAATTCTAGAAATCATGACCCACGACGAGGAGCAATAATGGTAAAACCAACAAAAGAACAAATAGATAAGATGAATTATAAGAAGCCTATTACATCATTTAAAGATGTAAAGAAATCACCAGCAGCAGAGGGTAAACCGATGTATATGGATGGGTCAGACGTAATGCCTACCCCTAATGTAGATTTCGTTGATGACAAAAAGAATTACGCACCCGGTGCTAAACGCAACGTGCTATAATGGCTTATAAACGCAAGAAGAAGCCTTCTAAAA
>WLWG01002033.1_pt1 | contig 16357 bp, 17 predicted proteins | sample 6712871 | NCBI WGS metagenome assembly WLWG01 (sample SAMN12718693, study PRJNA515312) | sponge metagenome | isolation source: marine sponge | host: Mycale hentscheli | place: New Zealand: South Island, Marlborough, Capsize Point | collected 2003-05-01
ATTTAGTATAGAATCTAGTACTGGAAATCTATATGCAGGAGAAATTGGATTCAATAAAATATGGAACGAAGGTAATGATGGAGCAGGTTCTGGCCTTGATGCTGATTTGCTTGATGGTAATGATTCTGGTGCATTCATAAGAAGCAATGTATCAACCACTGTAGATGCTCAGGCAATGCTGAGAGCAGATGGTTTCATCTGTAAATTGCAAGATGTATATTTGAATGATCGTTCTATAGTATGGAAAGATGCTGGTGGTAGTGAAGCTGCCAGAACCGGTAATAGTATTGACCACATGTGGTTGGGTAATAAAGAACCTGCTTGGGGTTATCCTAGTACTATTGGCAGAGTTTATCACCTAGTTTCTAATGTAGCATATAAAACTAATGGTGGATCAAATGCTATTAATGATACAGGTAGTGCTGCTCTTAGAGTTGGTCTTTTAGATTGTCATTACAGCAGGGCAAGATATCTTGATGTTAATGGTCCAATCACTTGTGATACTTTGTTGGCTAATGGTGAAATTAGTGGTGATACCAAAAACTTTACCATTGATCACCCAACTAGAGAGGGAATGATGCTTCGTCATGGTTGTTTGGAAGGTCCTGAGAGTGGTGTATATGTTCGTGGTAAACTAACTGGTAGTGATACTATTGAACTTCCAGAATACTGGACTGGATTGGTTCATGAAGATAGCATCACAGTCAACCTCACACCTATTGGAAGAAACGCACCTCTACATAGTGTAGTGGATATTGTTAACAACACTATTGTTGTGGAATCTGCAAATGATAATGTAAATTGTTTCTACACAGTATATGGTGAAAGAAAGGATGTTGATAAGTTGAAAGTAGAATTGACAAATGAAGAGTGGAATGTTATGAAGTCAACTGGAAACATCTGATAAATAATAAGAGAATTCATATCAATGTCTATAGTAACTGATCTTGAAAAAAGTTTAGTAAAACTGAATAATACCTCTTATGATTCGGTTGATAAACTTATGAAGAAGGTTGCAAAAGATAATGACATCTCTGCAACAGAACTTCACCATAAGTTCAAGGCTAAACACAATATGATTCCCGACGATTGGATTAAAAAACAAATGAACGAAGGAACTCTACACAATTGGTTTGGTAAATCCAAATCAAAAGATGGTAAACCTGGTTGGGTTCAATCAGATGGATCCCCTTGTGCTAATGAACCTGGTGAAAAGGGAACACCTAAGTGTTATTCCTCCAGAAGACTTGCTGGATTGAAGAAATCAAAAGAAGGTAAATCCAAAATTAGAAGTGCTGATGCTCGTAAGAGTAGACAAGATCCAGGACAACAATCAAAGAGTGGTGGGGCAAAACCTACTATGGTAAGAACATTCAAAGATCCAAAGGATTATAAGAAACACAAATCTGGGGATTACAAATCAGAGGGCTATGAAATGCAGGAAGCAAAAGATCAAAAGGGATCAGGTTCGGGAACCAAAGATGCCTGTTATAGTAAGGTAAAATCTCGTTATTCTGTATGGCCTTCGGCTTATGCCTCTGGTGCATTGGTGAAGTGTCGTAAGGTTGGTGCAGCTAACTGGGGTAATTCAAAGAAGAACGAAGAATTCATGGCTCTTCCAGAATTCACTGATATTCAAATCAGGTGTATGGAAGCAGCAGGTATTGAAGTAGAAGTTCTTGATGAGAAGTGTTGGGTTGGGTATACCCAGAAGGGTATGAAGAAGAAGGGTAAAAAAGTAGTTCCCAATTGTGTTCCTGTTGGTGAAGGATATGCTCCTGGTGATGTCGATCAGAAGGTTGGTGCTGTAACTTCTATTCCTAAGAAAGAACAGGATGACGCTAAGGCACGTATCCTTGCCAAGACAAAGGCAAAACGTGAAAAGATGAAGGAAGAAAATACTATTGAAGAAGCAACCAGAGTTCCTGCACAGAATGGTAATGTTTACCTAGTAGGTTTTACCTGGAGAGGTAAGTATATGATGATGAAACTCTTCTTCCCAGAAGTTAAGAGACCTTCAAGAAATGAAGTCAAAGATGCTCTTGAGAAGATTTATCCTGGTTGTCATCTTCAAAGATTTGACCTTACACCATATAACCCAAGTGAGCCTATGATTAATGTAGGTGTCAGTGAAGAAGTAGAAGAACTCGAAGAGAAGTCTGCTGCATGGCAGAGAAAGGAAGGTAAGAACAAAGAAGGTGGATTGAACGAGAAGGGACGTAAGTCTTACGAACGTGAAAATCCTGGTTCTGATCTCAAGGCTCCTCAACCTGAAGGTGGTCCTAGAAAGAAATCATTCTGTGCTCGTATGGGTGGAGTCAAAGGACCAATGAAGAAACCTAATGGCGAACCTACTCGTAAGGCTCTTGCTCTTAGAAAGTGGAAGTGCTGATGAAAGACTTTAAAGATTTTATACAGGAATCAGTCACTATTCATGGTGACTTCAATGGAACACTCAATGTAGGTGGTGATAATTCTGCCTCTCCAGAACAACAGGTAGAAGAGAACTATAAGTATCTCGCAGACTTTGTTTGGATGGGTAGTATCTACAGAGTTCAATTAGAACAAGGTAATTCGGTAAGACTTCCAACTAATCAAGAGTTGGCAGAACAACTGCAAAATGAATATCCTGGTGCAATTGTTCAAAGGGTATATCCAGTAGAACAAAAACCAACAGTGAAATTTGGTGATGTAAGAAGATATCACCCTGGTAAATTACATTGGGAAAATTATGGCACAGTGGAATAAGAATATTCAGGAATACCTGAAAGATGGTAAGACTTTATTTGAAGTTTTTATATGTTCAGATCAGTTTGGAAACATCGGTGCTTGTGGAGGAAACACTCAGTTTGAACTGAATGTCTCTGCTGGTATTATGACAGAGATGACCAATGTTCATAAGTTTGGTTCTGTAGTTACATCTAATGCAACTTATGATACTGTATGGACAGAAGGTGGTCAGTATGAGTTTCCAGAAAATCCGGGTATTGTGACACTTGTGTCTAGTGATGCTCAAGACACTCCATCAGGAACTGGTGCAGCAACTGTTGTTGTTGAGGGTCTTGATAGTAACTTTGATGAGATTCAAGAAACAATCACATTGAATGGTACTGTTGGAGTTGCTGGAACTTTAAGTTTCCTCAGAACTCACAGAATGTTTGTTGATACTGGAAATACCAATTCTGGTAATCTTACAGTATCAATTGGAAGTACAGTCACTTGTGCAATTGCTCCTGATATGGGTCAGTCACAGGTTGCTTTCTATACAGTTCCTAGAGGTAAAAGTGCATTCTTAAAACAGTTTACAGCAACTCAGAATAAGAACCAAGAAAATTCTATGAGGTTATTTCAGAGATATCCAAATTCTGGTAATAGACCATATAGAGTTGTAACTGAACTAAATCTATATGGAAGTAATATGATTAAACCATATAGTTTCCCAGTATTTTTTGGTGAGAAGACTGATTTAGAAACTAGGGCATACACTGGTTCAAACTGTAGTACATCAGCAATGTTTGATTTACTTATAGTTGACAATAGTGCATTAGGAATTACAACATGAGTAATGTAGATATTTATTTGGGCAATCCAAATCTCAAGAAGGCTAATACAGCTATTGAGTTTACCCAAGATAACATTGAAGAATATATTAAATGTAAGGAAGACCCTGTATACTTTGCAAAGAACTATGTCCAGATTGTGACTCTGGATCATGGTCTTCAACCCTTTAAGTTATATGACTTTCAGGAAAAACTAGTAAGAAACTTTCACGAAAAGAGATTTAATATCTGTAAGATGCCAAGACAGACTGGAAAGTCTACTACTGTGGTATCTTTTCTATTACATTATGCTATCTTCAATGATAGTGTCAATATTGGTATCCTGGCAAACAAAGCATCCACGGCAAGAGAACTTCTTGGAAGGTTGCAGATTGCTTATGAGAACCTACCTAAGTGGATGCAACAAGGGGTTCTAGCATGGAACAAAGGTAGTTTAGAACTAGAGAATGGTAGTAAGATATTAGCAGCATCTACCTCTGCTTCTGCTGTTCGAGGTATGTCATTTAACATCCTCTTCCTTGACGAATTTGCATTCGTTCCAAACCATGTTGCAGACTCATTCTTTGCATCTGTTTATCCTACGATTACTTCTGGTAAATCAACGAAGGTAATCATTGTTTCTACCCCACATGGTATGAATCACTTCTACCGTATGTGGCATGATGCGGAAAGAGGATTCAATGATTATACACCAACTGATGTTCATTGGTCTCAAGTACCTGGTAGAGATGATGTCTGGAAAGAACAGACTATTAAGAACACATCAGAACAACAATTTAAGGTTGAGTTTGAGTGTGAGTTCCTAGGTTCTGTTGATACACTCATTGCTCCATCAAAACTTAAGACACTAGTATATGAGAATCCTATTCAAAGGAATGCTGGATTAGATGTCTTTGAACCAGTCAAAGAGAATCATGATTATATTATTACTGTTGATGTTGCCAGAGGAGTTGGTGGAGACTACTCCGCATTTGTTGTCATTGATATTACCACATTCCCACATAGATTGGTTGCAAAGTATAGGGATAATGAAATCAAACCAATGTTATTTCCAAGTGTCATCTATGAAGTAGCAAAGAATTATAATGAAGCATTTATACTCTGTGAGGTCAACGACGTTGGAGACCAGGTGGCCAGTATTCTTCAATATGACCTGGAGTATCAAAACTTGTTAATGTGCTCTATGAGAGGTAGAGCAGGTCAGATTGTTGGTCAAGGATTCTCTGGTAAGAAGACACAACTGGGCGTCAAGATGTCTAAGACTGTAAAGAAAGTTGGTTCTCTCAATCTTAAAACAATGATTGAAGAGGATAAACTTATCCTATGGGACTATGAGATTATTTCAGAACTGACTACATTTATTCAGAAGAACAATTCCTTTGAAGCAGAAGAAGGATGTAATGATGACCTTGCAATGTGTCTGGTAATCTATGCATGGATGGTCGCACAGGACTACTTCAAAGAACTAACTGATCAGGATGTTCGTAAGAGACTATATGAAGAACAGAAAAACCAGATTGAACAGGACATGGCACCATTTGGATTCTTAGATGATGGTTTGGAGGAAGATAATTTTGTAGATAGTGATGGAGACAGATGGTACGCACAAAACAATAAAATGGATGAATACGGAAATACTGCTGGTGGTTGGGAACTCTGGAATTACTGATGGATTTAGATGGTCAGATAAAACTTGGACACTTACTTCTGAATGATAGAAAGTGTAGAACTTGTGGAGAGATAAAGAACCTGATAGAAGGTTTTTATAGGACAAGAAAAGATAGAGGACCAGTCGCATCTTCTTATTCTTATGAATGTAAAGAGTGTACTGTTAGAAGAGTTATAGAGAATAGAAAAAAAATAACTCCCTTTGTTGACTGGAACTATCCAGATTGGTAGGTTTTCTACCATGTTTCCCCACTGAAAAGACCCATAATCATAAATATTTTTAGATAAAATGAGATCACGGAGAAAAATTCATGGCGACTCCTCAATTATCTCCAGGCTTAATTGTCAGAGAAGTTGATTTAACGGTAGGAAGAGCTGACAACGTTCTTGACAACATTGGAGCAATTGCTGGACCTTTTGCAATTGGCCCCGTTAATGAAGCTATAGATATTCAAACAGAACAACAACTTATCAATAATTTTGGTAAGCCTCTTTCTACTGATAGACAGTATGAGTACTGGATGGCGGCATCTTCTTACCTGTCGTATGGCGGTGTTTTGAAAGTTGCAAGAGTCGCTGGTTCGACCCTAGGAAATTCTAATGCTGGTGCTGGTTTGGCATCCACCAGTATGACTGGTAACGGTAGAATTGACAACTATGATGATTATCAAGCAAACCACACTACCGACACTTCATTTAGTTACGCAGCTAAGAACCCTGGTAAGTGGGCAGATAATTTAAAAGTGTGTGTTATTGATAACGCTGCTGACCAAACAATCGGAATCAATACTACTAACCCTGGTGCCTCCGGTGCCTTAGTTGGTAATGGTGTTACAGCAACTCTTTCTAATGTTATTATTCCTGGTGCTGGAACTACATCAACCTATACTGGTCACATTAAGGGCATTATTACTGGTGTTACAACTGATACCACTAGTGGTTCTAGTTCAATTAATGTAAAAATTACATCCAGAGTTAGTGGAGGAGTTGAGACTCCAATTACTTATCAACAAAGTAATGCAGCTTCTTCTTTTGAAGTCTCTGACACAATCAACTTTGTAAACACTTCTGGTATCAATACTGGAACTTCACAGGCTGCTACAACAGCATCTGATTGGTATGATGCACAAACTCTTGGACTAACGAACTCTACAGTTCTTTGGAAGTCAATCGCACCAAGACCTTTAGCATCAAACTACAGTTCTTCAAGAAACGGTGGAAATGATGGTATCCACGTTGTAGTTGTTGATGACACTGGTTCAGTCACAGGTATTCAAGGAAACATTCTTGAGAAGTTTACAAATCTTTCTAAGGCTGTAGACGCCACTTCTGATGGTGACTCACCAACAAAGACATATTATAAGAACTTTGTTGCTGACAATTCAGCATACATTTATGCAGGTAAGAATCCTTCACAAGAAGCTGATACTTACTGGGGAACTACTCCATTGGCTGCAGACTTCTCTACCGCATTCACACCAATCACTACTGGTGCTGGACTTTGGGGACAAGAAGCACAAGGTGTGACATTTAGTTCTATTGGTCCTGTAAGTTACACCTTTACTGGTGGTGTTGACTATTCCGCAAACGGTGGAATGGAGGCCCAACTGGGAGACCTGAACACTGCTTATGACTTGTTCTCCAATAAAGATGAGATCGAAATTGATTATGTCATCATGGGTCCTGGTCTAGATGATGAGTCACAATCACAAGCCAAGGCAAATAAGGTCATTTCGATTGCAGAGTCGAGAAAGGATTGTGTTGCAACAGTCTCACCACATAGAGCAAACGTTGTTAATGTTACTAACACAACAACTGCTACAGCTAATCTGTTGAGATACTACTCACCACTTACTTCTTCGTCTTATGCGATCTTTGATAGTGGTTATAAGTATACCTTTGATAGATTCAATAATGAGTTTAGATACATCCCATGTAATGGTGATGTTGCTGGTCTGATGACCCGTACTAACCTGACTGCTTTCCCTTGGTTCTCACCTGCTGGTGTTCAAAGAGGAACTCTGAATAATGCTATCAAGTTGGCATACAACCCCAATAAGGCTCAGAGAGACCAACTTTATCCTGCAAGAATTAACTCTATTATCAACCAAAAAGGTAGTGGAATTATTCTCTTTGGTGACAAGACTGGTCTTGGTTATGCTTCTGCATTCGACAGAATCAACGTAAGAAGACTGTTCCTCACAGTTGAACAGGCACTTGAAGGAGCTGCAAATGCACAACTCTTTGAACTCAATGATAGTAACACAAGGTCGAATTTCGTTAATATCGTTGAGCCATACTTAAGAGATGTTCAGGCTAAGAGAGGAGTTTATGACTTCTTGATTGTTTGTGATGACACTAACAATACTCCTGAGGTAATTGACAATAATGAATTTAGAGCAGACATCTACCTGAAGCCAACTAAATCAATTAACTTCGTTACCCTCACATTTGTTGCTACAAGAACTGGTATTCAGTTCTCTGAAGTTGCTGGTCGTGGCTGATCATTATCAATAACCATCTAATAAAGGAGTACCAAAAAAATGGCTGAAGTAAAAACCATTTCTCAATTTAAATCAAAACTACAAGGAGGGGCGGCTCGCCCCAATCTATTTGAGGTATCAATTCCCTCATTCCCTTCCGCAATCTCTGATGCTTGGAACTCAGGTGACAACGGTGAAAATGGAACCTTTAAGTTCCTATGTAAAGCCGCTAACCTTCCTGCTTCAATTGTTGCCCCAATCAATGTTCCTTTCAGGGGTAGAAATATGAAAGTTGCTGGGGACAAGACCTTTGAGCCTTGGACTGTTACTATCATTAATGATGAGGACTTCAAACTCAGAACAGCATTTGAAAAGTGGTCCAATATTCTTAGTAAGTTGGAGGATAACACTGGTGTTACCAATCCTGGTTCTTACATGACCGATGCTTATGTTCAACAACTTGGTAGAGGACGTGAGAAGTTCTCCACTACAAACGGTGGTGGAGAGCATTCTGTTCTTAGAACTTATAAGTTCTATGATATCTGGCCTGACAACATCAGTGCAATTGCATTGAGTTATGATTCGACCAATGCGATTGAAGAATTCACAGTTTCCTTCCAGGTTCAATACTTCACCATTGGTGATTCTCTGGAATCTAACACTGGTAACGTAGATGAGACTCTGATACGTTGATAAATACTAGAACAGAAGTTTCTAGTCAATAATAATAATGGCGAGATTATTTGGATTCTCAATTGAAGATAACGAAAAACCCTCACCTGGCATAGTATCTCCGGTTCCACCATCTAAGGATGATGGTTCCGAACACTATGTTAGTTCAGGGTTTTTTGGTTCATATGTAGATATTGAAGGAACATATAAAACAGAGAACGACCTTATTCGTAGGTATCGTTCCATGGCACTCTATCCAGAGTGTGATAGTGCAATTGAAGATATTGTAAATGAAGCAATTGTTTCAGATACCGATGATAGTCCTGTTCAGATTGAACTATCTAATCTGAATGCCAGTGATGGTATTAAAAAGAAAGTTAGAGAAGAATTTAAGTATATTCTTGAGTTACTTGACTTTGATAAGAAGGCTCATGAGATCTTCCGTAACTGGTATATTGATGGGAGACTATACTACAACAAAGTAATTGACATAAAAAAACCTGAAGAAGGTATTCAAGAACTGAGATATATTGACGCTTCTAAGATGAAGTATGTCAGACAGTTGAAGAAGAAAGGTAAGGATAGTGTTCAGACAGCACAAAACCAGTTCACAAGTAGTGAAGGAACTGGATATGACTTTCCAGAAATTGAAGAATATTTTATCTACACACCAGGTGGTCAAGGTGGAAATAGTTCTGCCTCTGGATATGGTGGTGCTGTAAAAGGTATTAAGATGACCAGGGATTCGGTCACTTATTGTACCTCTGGATTGGTAGATAGAAATAAAGGTAATACTCTTTCCTGGTTGCATAAGTCAATCAAACCTCTTAATCAATTAATGATGATTGAGGACTCTCTTGTTATCTACAGACTTTCAAGAGCACCAGAAAGAAGAATCTTCTATATTGATGTTGGTAACCTTCCTAAGATGAAGGCAGAACAGTATCTTCGTGATGTTATGATGAGGTATCGTAACAAACTGGTATATAATGCAGACACTGGTGAAATCAAGGATGATAAAAAGTTCATGTCTATGATGGAAGACTTCTGGCTTCCTAGACGTGAAGGTGGTCGTGGTACTGAGATTACTACACTTCCTGGTGGTCAGAACCTTGGTGAGATTACTGACATCAACTACTTCCAAAGGAAACTCTACAGAGCATTGAATGTTCCTGAGACCAGAATTGAAGGTGAAGGTGGTGGTATGTCACTGGGTCGTTCTTCTGAAATCCTGAGAGATGAAGTCAAGTTCTCCAAGTTTGTTGGAAGAATGAGAAAGAGATTCTCTGCAATGTTCAGTGATATACTGAAGACTCAACTTATCCTGAAGAATGTCATCACTCCTGAAGATTGGGAGTATATGAATGACCATATTCAGTATGACTTCCTGTATGACAATCACTTTGCAGAACTAAAAGAAGCAGAACTTCTGACAGAGAGACTTAATCTTCTTCAGACTGTTGAACCTTATATTGGTAGATTCTATTCCCAGGATTATGTTAGGAGACATGTTCTTCACCAAACTGATAGTGAAATTATTGAACAAGATACTCTCATTGAAAAAGAAATTGAGAATGGTGTCATTCCTGACCCCAATGCGATGGCAGATCCTATGGCTATGGAAGGTGGGGCCCCACAACCTGGTGAACAACCTCCTGTAGAATCTGGAAATGCAATTCAAAATACATCATCTCCTAAGGACCCCGATATAGGTGGTCAAGGAGTTATCTAAATAACAATGTAATAAAATTATTAAACCATGGATGAACTTATGGATCTTTTGGTGACGGACGGTAGTTCTTCCCAAATTAGTGATCATATTAAAGATGTTCTTTTTGCAAAGAGTGCAGAAAATATCGAAACAATCAGACCAAATGTAGCAGCATCAATCTTTGATGATGTGAATATTGATCCTGAAGAAGGTGGAGAGGAAGAGATTGTGTCTGATGTTGAGTTTGATTCTGAACCAGAAACAGAAGAATAATAAATAACTACTATACAACAATTGTAATTTAAAGATAATGGCTGCAACTAGATCAGTTGGTGTAAATACAACTTTTGCCACTAGTACAACTTCAGCACAAACAGGAGTTATCGCAAAACAGAGCGATACCCTAAGAGTTGTTGCTGAAGGTGCTGGTGTTCATGTTGCAATTGGTACTAATCCAACTGCAACAGTTGATGATTATTATGTACATACTTTAGACAGCTCAAGAATTTCTCTTGGACCTGTAACAACTATAAGAGTTGTTGGTATTACTGTAGGCACCAAAACAACTTTAGATTTTCCAGAAGGAATGGCATCACCTTTTGTTGTTGGTGACGCTGTTTCACTTACTGTTTCTGGTGTTCCTGCCTTTGACTTTGAACATAAAATTGTGAGTGAGGTTAAGACATCATCGAGAGTTGATGGATATCACAGTACAAGAATTGTTGTCGATCACGACTCTAGTTCTGTTACTGACGTTTATGACCAAAACAACTGGGCCCAGTTAAGAGAATCCTTTATGGTTGCTGTCAAAACCAACGCAGGAACTGGTACCGTCTTTATTCAACAAGTACAAGTATCCTGAGAAAACAAATGAAACTCATCAGAGAAGAAATCGAATCAGTTGAATTTATCGTTGAAGAACGCAATGGTAAGAAGAACATGTACATTGAAGGTATCTTCCTTCAAGGTGATATCTGTAATCGTAATGGAAGAATGTATCAGATGGAAGGCCTGAGAAAGGAAGTCCAAAGATACACAGAAAACCATATCAATTCTGGAAGAGCCCTTGGAGAACTGGGTCATCCTGATGGACCTACTGTCAATCTTGATAGAGTTTCTCACAAAATCATTTCACTTAAAGAAAGTGGAAATAACTTCATTGGTAAGGCAAAGATTCTTTCCACACCAATGGGCAATATTGCAAAGTCTCTTATTGGTGAGGGAGTAAAACTTGGTGTCTCTTCTAGAGGTATTGGTTCCCTCAAGCAATCAAGAGATGGTGTAAATATTGTTGGTGATGATTTCATGTTGGCAACAGCCGCTGATATTGTTGCAGATCCTTCTGCCCCTGATGCTTTTGTTGAAGGTATTATGGAAGGTAAAGACTGGGTATTCGATGGGGGTATCCTTCGTGAAAAGTATGTTGAAAAGACATATAAGCAAATTAATACTCTTGTCACACAAAACCAATTGGACGAACAGAAACTTAATCTGTTTAATGATTTTTTAAACAATCTGTGATAAGGATAACAATTTATAAATAAATATAGATTATACAAAGGTTAATCGGAGTAAGTTCAAATGTCTCGTGGAGATTTACAAGAAATGGAGCAATCTAAGACTGCTGTGAATGCGAACGCAAAACCTGCTGAGGGTATGCCGAAGCTTTCAAATCCTGGCGAAGGGTTGTCTGGTTCATACGAAGATCTTGGTGGTCCTACCCCTGAGAACTATAGTCCTACTAATGATTCTGCAAAGCTCAAAGAGCCTAAGATCGCTACTGTTAAGGATGTAGTAAACAAAGGTGCCAAAGCCGCAGATCCGATGAAGAGTATGGCCAAAGAAGAAATCGAATCAGAAGAGGAGGTTCTTGAAGAGAACCAAGTCAGTACTGATGAAGTTGAAGAGTATGACATCGATGAAGATGTTAATGCCCTCCTCGGTGGCGAAGAACTTTCCGAAGAGTTTAGAGAAAAAGCCAAAACAATTTTTGAAGCGGCTTTGACTTCTAAAGTCAAAGAAATCCAGGAAACCCTGGAAACACAATACGCAGAAGCACTTGCTGAAGAAGTACAAGCCCAAAAGGCTGAACTTCAAGAGCGTGTTGATTCCTATCTTGAGTACGTTGCTCAAGAATGGATGTCTGAGAACCAACTCGCTATCGAGCATGGTTTGAAGACTGAAATGACTGAATCATTCCTTGGTGGAATGAAGAGTCTATTTGAAGAACATTATGTAACTATTCCTGAAGATAAATATGATGTGCTTGAGAGCATGGTAGAAAAACTTGATGATATGGAGACAAAACTCAACGAGCAGATTGAGAAGAACATCTCCCTTAACGGCCGTCTCGCAGAGTCGGTTGCCGATGGAATCCTTGATTCCGTTTCAGAGGGTCTTGCATCAACTCAGAAAGAGAAGCTCGCTTCACTTGCCGAAAGTGTTGAGTTTGAAAGTGAAGAAGAGTATCGTGAAAAGCTGGAGACTCTGAAGGAGTCGTACTTCTGCAGAACAGCTACAGCAAAATCAGAAGCCCCACAAACAATTTCTGAAGGAGTTGATTCAACTCCAGCACCCGTTGGTTCATCCATGGATGCCTATCTCAGAACGTTGGGTGCATTCAAAAAGTGAATTTAATATTAATTCAAACAAAACAAACTATTAGGTAAAAGCAAATGTTTCAATCCGAACATCTGCAGGAAAAGTGGAGTCCACTTCTCGATTATGAGGGTCTTGATCCAATCAAAGACGCCCATCGTAGAAGCGTAACTGCAGTCCTGCTCGAGAACCAAGAGAAATTCCTCCGTGAGGAGCAAGCATTCAGTCAGGGTATCAACCTGATGGAATCCCCCACCAACTCTGCAGGTAGTAACCCTGCTGGTTTTAGTGGTGCCGCAGCCGAAGGTGGTCCTGTTGCTGGTTTCGACCCCGTTCTGATCTCCTTGATCAGACGTTCAATGCCTAACCTGGTCGCATATGACCTGGCTGGTGTTCAACCAATGAATGGTCCTACTGGACTCATCTTTGCAATGCGTTCCCGCTACTCTGAGAGAGGTCAGGGTCAAGGTGGTGCAGAAGCACTGTTCAACGAAGTCGATACTGCCTATTCAGGTCAGGATGCTGGTTTCGATCTGACCGGTGGCATGACCGACGTTCAGGCTGGTCTTGGTACCACTGCTCAGTCCGGTTCTAACCCTGCTGTTCTTAACCCTGTTGGTACTGCCAACTCCGAAGGCTATGTCGTCGGTCAGGGTATGCAGACAGGTGATGCTGAAGCCCTTGATGGTACAGGTGCTAACGCATTCAACCAGATGGCCTTCTCGATTGAGAAAGTCACCGTTACCGCCAAGTCTAGAGCACTCAAGGCTGAGTACTCCTTGGAACTGGCACAAGACCTTAAGGCAATCCATGGTCTTAACGCTGAAGCAGAACTTGCTAACATCCTCTCTACTGAAATCCTTGCGGAAATCAACAGAGAAGTCATCAGAACAATCTACAAGGTTGCTGAGCAAGGTGCTGTTTCTAACACCGCAACTGCTGGTGTGTTTGACCTGGACATCGACTCTAACGGTCGTTGGTCTGTTGAGAAGTTCAAAGGACTTCTTTTCCAGATTGAAAGAGACGCCAATGCGATTGCACAACGCACTCGTAGAGGAAAGGGCAACATGGTTATGTGTTCCGCAGACGTTGCTTCTGCTCTGACCATGGCTGGTATCCTTGATTACACCCCTGCATTGAATGCAAACCTGAATGTCGATGACACAGGTAACACATTCGCTGGTACAATCAACGGTAAGTTCCGCGTATACATCGATCCCTATTCTGCTAACCTGACCTCCGGTAATGCCGCAGGTGGTAACCAGTATTACGTCGTTGGTTATAAGGGTTCTTCACCTTATGACGCAGGTCTGTTCTATTGCCCCTACGTCCCACTTCAGATGGTTCGCGCCGTTGGCGAGAACAGCTTCCAACCAAAAATCGGTTTCAAAACCCGTTATGGTCTGGTTGCAAACCCATTTGCAGAAGGTACTACACAGGGTCTTGGCCGTCTTCGTGTCAACTCCAACCGTTACTACAGAAGAGTTGCAGTAAAGAACTTAATGTAAGTTCGCCACACCATTACGGTGTATTACAGACCTCCCGCAAGGGGGGTCTTTTTTATGTCTGTTATTATAAATAGTTAAGAAGCTTGAAATAATCGTTATGGCATATATCTACCAGGCAACCAATAAAGTCAATGGTAAGAAATATATTGGTCAAACAACTTACAATAAGTTGAGAAAAAGAATTGGCACACACTGGCACTACGCCAAGACCAGTGGGAGTAACTTACCCTTTCCAAATGCCCTCCGTAAGTATGGCAAAGACAACTTCTACTGGATTGTATTAGAAGAGTGTAATACAGAAGAGAGAGGAGAAAGAGAGGTTTATTGGATAGATAAAGTCAAACCAGAATATAATGCAACCAAAGGTGGTGACGGTGGTTCTCTTGGTAACCCCTGTTCAGATAAAACTAAAAAACTTATATCGAAAGGTGTTTCTAAAAAAGTAAAATGTCTTGATACAGAAGAAGTATTTGACAGTCTTCAAGAAGCCTCAGACTGGGCTGGTGTATGTGTAGCAATGATAAGTTATGCCTGTAGTGGTAAGAGAAAAACTGCAGGTGGTTATAAATGGGAGCGTGTTGATAAATAACTAATAATTCTCCATATTAACATGCCATACCATATTAAGACACCTAAGAAACTTGGAGGTGGTGATGTTTATTATGTAAGTGAAGATCATTGGTCTGATAACTATGATGATAGAAAGATTTTCACTACTGAAAAAAGTGCAAATTCTGCAAAAAATATCACAGTGACGATTAATGGTTATACTTATACACCAAATAATCTTTCAAATGCAACCGTGGTTACTGAGTGATGACTAACGAAACAAGACAGGTTAGATTTGCTGAACAAGCATCACAACCCACTAATAGAAACTTTTTAACTCCTACTGGATTTACTTTTCAGGTTCAAAGGGCACCTAAGGTTACCTATTATGGTAATCTAATAACACTTCCTGGATTAGATTTACCATTTGTTGTTCAGAATACTTATCTCAAAGAAGTTCCATATCCTGGGGATGTTCTTGGATTTGAAGACCTAAAATTAAGGTTCTTGGTAGATTCAAATCTTGAGAACTACATGGAGATACAGAACTGGTTGAGAGGTTTAGGTTTCCCAGAAAGTCTTCAAGAAATTTATGACTTTCAAGAAGAAAAAAGACCTTATAAAAGAGGGCAACCAGAAAAAAGTCAGTTGAACTTATATTCAGATGGTACTCTGACCATACTTGATCAACTGAACAATCCTAAATTCAAAGTCGTATTTAATGACTTGTTTCCAATATCATTAACAACCTTGACCTTTGATGCCACTTTGACAAGTGAACAATTCTTTACAGCAGAGGTGGTTTTCAAGTATACTATATACGAAATACGTGAAATTGATTGTAGTCAATGTTAGTTGATCTTGAAACAATTCAGAAGATGTGGGAAACAGATTCTAAAATAGATATTGATAATCTCCATACAGACTCTTTAAATATTCCCGTTCTTCATGGAAAATACCATGAACTTTATAATAATATTCTCCTTCTGAGAAAGAAGGCAGAACAACAGAGGAAAAATATCAGACACGAAAGATATGAATATTTCAGTGGGAAGGCAGACCCTGAGGTCTATATTGAAAATCCGTTTCCCAAAAAGATTAGAGATAAAGACACTATGGCGAAATATTTGGACGCAGATACAAAACTCTCAGGAGTTTCGTTGAAGATAGAGTACTACTCAGTAATGCTAGAATACTTAGAAAGTATTCTGAAACAGATTACACAAAGAAATTACCAAATAAAGAACGCTATAGATTTTATGCGCTTCAGTTCAGGAATGGGATAAATAGAATTGATTATGTTTGGCGACTAATCAGAGAAGGGGGTCTTAGGGCCCCTTTTTTATGTTATGATATAAATAGGTGTAGCCAAACATAAATCAGATGAAATACTACACTTACGCCTACTTGCGTGAAGATGGAACTCCTTACTACATTGGTAAAGGTATTGGTAGAAGGGCATTCTATAAGCATCCAACTAAGCATAAGTTTGTCAAGGTGCCTGAAGATAAAAAAAGAATAATTTTTATATCAGAAAACTTGACAGAAGAAGATGCATATAGGGAAGAGATAGAACTAATAAAAAAATATGGTAGAAAGAAAGATGGT
>WLWG01002036.1_pt1 | contig 16329 bp, 30 predicted proteins | sample 6712871 | NCBI WGS metagenome assembly WLWG01 (sample SAMN12718693, study PRJNA515312) | sponge metagenome | isolation source: marine sponge | host: Mycale hentscheli | place: New Zealand: South Island, Marlborough, Capsize Point | collected 2003-05-01
ATTGTTGACTGTGAGAATAAACACTAGAACAGGGGATTTGTCATCGGAGGTGGCCTCTTCTAAACCCGGTAATAAATGCTGACCCGGACCCCCCGTAGCATAGTGACTGATCATTATTTGCTGGACCAATTGCCAGTAGACTGCAGGTCCGGTGTGATGAACACCGGCGTCAGTTGGTCCTGCTAATAATTAAAAAAATTCCAATCTGTTAGGGATATGGGTCCAAGCTCTCAAGCCTGGGCCCAAGCTTTTTTTTCTTTTTTTTGTATGTGAGCGCGCAAGCGCTTTTGGGGTGGGCCCGCCCGTAAAATTGCAAGCGTCACGTGTACCACCATCCCCAGCCACCGTCCAAGTGTATAGGATTTTCTGAGATAAGTCAAGAAGTTTATTTGCATAAAAGTAAAATAAATTTGTTTTTTTTTTCAGGGATCTGGGATATACTGGGAGAATAAATCTAACAGAAAGGTCACATGAACGACAATATGAAATGGACTAGACAGCTAACCTCAGCGCAGCAAAGCGTGTTGAGCGCGGTGATCCAGTGGATGGACAGCAACGGTCAAAGCGATTCAAAAATACGTGAATTAGTTGACGACGTATTAAATCACATGGACAAAGTAAAACAACTATCAGAGGAGGAACTTAATGAAGCCGAAAACTATAAAAGCTGAATATCTTCCTGGCGGATCAAAACGCCAGGAGATGCTGGACCAGGTACCTGAGTACTTGTTGAAGCCCGGCGCGGACCAGGCAACTAAGCATCACTTTTGCTTAGATGTTCTCAAGCTCACAGAGACTGAGTACCTGGAAGCCCTGAACAAAGCAACAAACGGCGGGCTGGTTGAAAGCGCCTGGAATTAATGAGTAGAGAATTTTACAGAAAGTCCGGGCCAGCAATGGCCCGTATTTTTTTACAGCATGCAAGATGGCTAGAAGCTCAGGGCCCGAGCTACAGGGCGCAAGCGGTAGACTGCAGGTCTCAAGCCGCAAGCTTGACAAGATTAAATTATAATGTTATAGGAATTTATAGGAGAAAGAAAAATGAATATAAAAGAAGCTAAAAAAATAATAGTATCATTATCGAAGCCGGACAAAATGCCTGGCTTTGCTTATGGTATACCAGCAGCGGAATGCAAGACGGGCGCGAAGCTCAGGCTTATTCCTAACAGCGTTTGCGCTGGCTGCTATGCCCTGAAGGGTAACTATGCAAGATTCCCGGCAATTGTTCAAGCACAATATAAAAGACTTGAATCAATTCAGGACCCGCGCTGGGTCGATGCGATGGCCGTTGTAATAAATTCACAAGCCGTTAGCAAACACAAAGTATTTAGATGGCACGATTCAGGAGATGTCCAGGACGTGGATCACTTAATGAAAATTTTTGAGGTATGCGAGCTCACGCCTGAGATGCAGCACTGGATGCCAACCCGGGAAGCATGGATCAAGGACCACCTGGACCAATGTCCAAAAAATTTAATTATTAGATTATCAATGACTATGATTGATCAAGCAGCAGCTGGAAGCTGGCCGCATACATCAACTGTAGTAACAGAAGGCAGGACCTGCCCGGCACCCGATCAGGGCGGCCAGTGTGGAGACTGTCGACAATGCTGGTCTGATGGTGTAAGCAATATTGCATACGGTAAACATTAGAACGATTCTAAACTGCATGACTCACGTTTTTAAACATCCAAAATTTTATGAAGCAATCAGGAAGGAAGAGCGCAAGCGTTCAAGCTCTCAAGCACCCAAGCTTTCGAACCAACCCACGCAGGGTCCAAGCCCGACCGCTAAGGGTTCAAGCTTAACGCCTGAGTCCACAAGCTCCAGGATCCGAGCACCAGGGTACAAGCGTACAAGCTGAGGGTCCGGGGAACAAGCAACGAGGATAAATGTATTTAAATTATGTTTCATGTGAAAGCTAATTTGGTGGGGTGAAAAGCGTATTTTATTAGCAAATGTTAGCTTCAGTTCTACAGTAAAAAAGTGCCCGTTAGCATTATAGCCCAATAGATCAGGAGTACCGAATAAAGCCCTATTTTCAAGCCTTGTCCAACTAATTTTACTTTTAAATTTTTTAAGCTCACGCCACAAATCCTTCTCTAATTTCACTTGCTAACCTCTTAGAGTTTTCCGACGATCTTACCCATCTTCCAAGTACCACCAAGTTTAACACCTTTTAAGTTTAAAATGTGGGTGTCTCTATCACCTATCATTCTAGATTCCAACAATTGAATTACGTCAAGGTCTAGTTTTTCTCCATTAGGCATTTCAATTTGAACTCTAGCTTGTTGTGCTGCAGGGGATATTAAAAATTTATCTAAATACTGTCTTAATTCTTTTGCTTTCATATGTTGTGTTTATATAAGATATTATGTATAAAGCAAGCATGAGTCAAAAGATTGTCAAAAAGAAGGCAGCCTATCCAGTAGAACTTACTGAAATGCAACGTAGATTTTGTGAGTATTTATTATTTAAAGAAGGTAGGACTACAGGAACAGACGCAGCAATTGCTGCAGGATATGCTGAAAAATCAGCAGCTGTAGAAGCGTCTAGATTAAAACAAAATCCTGCCATACAGAGATATTTACAAAAAAGAACTAACGAGATTAATAGAGGTCTAACACTTACAAGAGACAACTACATTAGAAGACAAATGAGATTGTCAGATAAGGTTGAGAAGGATGAGAAAGCTAGTAAGACAGTTGGTCACGAGACTCTTATTGGTAAAGCAGGTGGTCTATTAAATGGTTATATAAGTGAAAGTTCAAATCAAATAGATATAGCAGAGAGAATGAAACGAATTAACGAACTAAAAGAGATTCAAAAAGACAGACTCAAAAATTTAATTATAGATGGCGAGTCACAAGATATTAATGAATTTTAGTTATCTTCTTCACACAAGAAGTTGGGAATACTGATCTCTCAGAAAAAGTAATAGAACCATCATCATCGACATCATAGCCTGCAAAGATTCTTACAGTCTCATCATCTTTACTAAACAACCAACCTTCACTTACAGGTGTTGCTAATCTCATGCTTTTAAACTCACGCTCACTGCCCCAGCCGCCTTCTGTGATGATATCAATCCAATCTATACGTACACGTTTGTATGGAAACTTAACAAACTTCTTAACAGTCTTAGGTTTTATGTAGCTGTCAATTATTCTAGATTTTTTTCTGGATTTCATAATTTGGTTATATACTTCTCTCAATGATTTTTGAATTTAAAAATGCAAATCATATGCGCGCGTCCCTTATTTTGTTGGTATTGCTAGCTTTTTGATCATTTTTTACAAAATTGTATCTTTTGTATCCAATTGTATCCTGCTCCAGGATACAAATTTGAGCGATTAAGTGTTGGTATATAACACTTCTAGAATTTGTATCCATTGTAACCACTTTTAAAAAAAAATTTTTTTATTTTTTGTTTTTGTTTTGAAATGGGTATACAAAGGATACAAATGAAATTAGCCTATGATTTACTATACTTTTTCATCATTTTTTGTATCCTGACCCTCTTTTGCCTGGGTACAATTTTGATGATATTGGTCTACTTTCTTCAAGAATGCGTGTTGATACCTTACGAATTCACGTCCAGACACCTCAAACTTCTGAAAAAGAAAATCTTTCGTACACATTAGAATGATTCCAGACTGTATTTTGGTGCCATAAACATAATTATGGGCCATGCAATACGCGCCCAATTGTTCAAAATAATCGAAAATCCATTCTCTACGTTTCGGTTTGTTGGATTGCTTGAAGTCCATGATCGCCGGTTGACCGTCATAGATTCCTACAACATCTGTTGCACCTGCGTACAGTCCTGGATAGTATAACGTCACCTCTTGACCCCATACCTCTTCCAGGTCCTTGAGCCCTGATTCTATAATCTTGTTTGCCATCTTCTCGGCCTGCTGTCCTAGTGGTGTTAGGTCCTTGAGCCCTGTGCCGTCAATATGATGTTCGAGGTACTTGTGCATGGCTGTGCCGCGCTCTGCAGCTAAATCTCGTGCAATGTCAGCTGTCTTAGGTCCTAATCTCTGTCTCCATGCCTCAAGACTTGCTTTCTTCTCCGGACTCTGACAGGCTGATAGGATAGTAGTCACCGATGGCAACTTCTCTTCTCGTATATCATAGTGTCGTTTACCACCAACCAATGTTCGCATTGATCTAGGATAGTCGTATAGTTTATTAAATTTATAACTCATTCCATTTCATCCATCATCTGTTTTACACTTTTACTGTCAAAATAATCGTCTTTTTTCTTATTCTTAATTACTTTAGATTTAAATTTAGGGGTACGTACAGCTGCTGCTACAGGATTAAATATCCTTGCATAGCCCTCATCATAAGCTTTGTTAGAAGGTCTACTTCTACCGTCCCATTTTTCTTTTTTTGTAGCCATAACCTTTGCTCCTGTCTCCATATAATTTAATCCATGACCAACTAGTCAACATTGTTGACCAATGATACAATAATTCAAGTAAATACTTAATCATTTACACCTTCTTTTAGATCTAAAACCATATTTTTTATTATACCTTTTGTTACTAATTGTTTTCATTTTTTATCCATTTCTTATACCATTTTAAATTAACTATATTGTTTTCATATCTTGCGTTAGGCACTTCATCTAATACTTCTTTAGTATCTAAGTTAACAAACACTAATTCAATACCTAACTTATCCTGTTCTTTGGTTGGAACACGATTAACTTTCCAACCGTTTTTTGTTCGTAAACTCAATGCTTTAACGTCAACAAGCATAATATTTCCGTCTTTGTCCATCACCGCCATGTCGGCTGGACCATGTTGAGATATGTTATTAAAAACATAAAAACCTTTTTCAATAAAAAATTCTTGTGCAATTAATTCTGCACGATCTCCTTTAATGTGTTTACCGCAACGCATCTATTTTTTTTCTATTTGTTCTGCAGATACAATTGTTTCTTGTGCATGTCTTTGAATTTGATTTAACTGCACAGAGTCTGCAACATTACCAGAAACAGAAATTCTAGTTACGTCAGAATAAAATGGCGCCACATAATGCTTCATCCATGCAGGAAATATAAACATGTCTCCTTCATTTGGATGAATAGATTGATAGGTGATAGCCTGTCTATTACCTTCTCCATAAAGAAAAGATAAACTTCCAGGTCCACCGGATTTACCTTTGTATTCTTCCTGTTCTTTTTTTATTTCTTTTGGTACTTTTAAAAATATAACAAACGATAATTGATCTGAATGATCGTGAGGTGGATTAAACTCATGTTTTTTCATGTAGTTTACCCACAAAGCAGTCAACATATATTCAGGTTTCTGTTCATACGGATCAGATTTCCATCTTTGAAAAGCGACATCATAAATCCCTAAACATTGTGCGACCTCAGGTAAATAATCTTCTTTTTTTTCGTATTGATACTCTTCCTTAATAATGCCTGCAAGTTTATCTGTATAATCTAATTTTTTATTACGTGCAGATTCTGCACCCAGAAGTAATTTATTTTTAAAATCATCAGATACTTTTACTTGTAATACACAAGGACCCCAATTAAATACATTGTAAGTTACTTTGTCATCACTCATTTTACTTCCCTCATAATTTTATAATTGTTATACTCTTCTTGCAATCGGTCTAGATCTTTTTTTAATCCTTTGTTAATAGTTTCTTGACCTAGAATTGCGACACCTGCTTTACGACATTGTTTTTGCAAATATATTTTTTGTTTTTGTAATGCTTCGTTCTCTTCTCGAACTTTTTTTACTTCAGCGTACAAAGCAACTTTATCAGCTTGTAATGTTTCTATTGTGTCATTCATTGTAGTCTGTGAATGCCGTCAGAATCAACGATAATATCATCAACACTGTCTGCGTCCACCTCTCCTTGTGAGTCACACACACTACATTGTGCGGTAACTTCTTCTTTTGCCAATCTATAAGGTACTCTGATGTAACCATTTCCCTTACAGGTCGGACAAATTATTTTATTTTTCTTTGACTTTTCCATTTAGTTTCCTCGCTTTCTCATTTACTAAAATACTAATAGTTTGTGATCTACTTAGAACCGTATCTGGTTGTATTACTTTTCTTATTCTATCAATTAAATCATATGTTTTATGACTTAGTGATACATTTTTATATTTAGTTATATCGGTCATGTGATATACTCCTTTCTTTAATTAATATCATGTGGGATTTATCTCACAAATTACAATAGGTGTCAATGAAATTTTTATTAACAGTGTACATTTGTTCTGCAATGAGCGGCGAATGTTATACTAATCCGGATTATCCAAAAGTATTTCCAGATCATCACGACTGCATAAGAGCGGGTCTAAGTGAGTCTTATGAAATTATATATGCAGAAGGTAATTTTACAAAAGAAGATATAAATAGTAATCAATTATACCCTAAATTTACTTGTATACCTCACAAAGATGAAGGTAAAATAGAAACATAATTCATATCAACCCGACTGCTTTCCGTGCACGTACTCACAGCCGAGCAAACTCCAGGTTGCTACCTTGCGGATCATCGCTAACGTACAGGGAAATGCCATTGGCAAGATTTGGACGCCCTTGAGCTTTCATCATCGTTGTGGCTGCCGGTAGGTCTCACCCGACATTATATCTAACGCATCTTACTGCGCCTATCTCCGAAGAGCTACGAAGACCAATGGGCCACTAATTTTGTATACAGCCATAAAAGATACCACTTCCATCTTTCATAACATGTTTATTCATGTGGTCGAGATAAGTTGTTAACTCATTCCTCAACACATCACAGAGACTAAAGAGATCAATAGTTTCTGGTAAAGTCACTCCGAAAAACAAGTCTCTTGTCACCGGAAGAAGATAATATAGACCGTCTTGTAATATTATCGCGCTCATCAGCCCACTCCTTTATAAGTTTAAACCAAAGTTCTTTGTACTTAGGGTCTCTAGTTTTATCCCACATCTTCCAGGCGTTATCTATCTTCTTTTGCATCTTCACCTCCTACACGTGTTCCAAACGCAATTATTTTCTTGATCCCTGTTCCCTGAATCTCGATGTCTGCATAAGGCTTCCATGCTTTCTTAATCAGATTCAATTCTAATACAAGATTAGACCATTGTTTCTGACTAATGTTACTTCCTGTTATTGTTAGTTTTTTCATAACCATCCTTTCTATTTTTAACCTAGCCAAACTTTCGTAAGGCTAGGCAATCTCAAAAATTAACCTCTATAAGAAGGTTATGTTTAATATAGGATATTATGTTATGTTTGTCAACCCTGGCCTTTGTATCTTCTTAATCTTTTTTGTCTTTTCTCTCCCTTTGAGAGCGATTTTTTATGTTGCCGAGGGCCTCTTTTTTTAGGCTTATCTCTAGGTATGAAGTGTGTGAATTTCTGTTTGGCCAAGTTACTTTTCCCACTGTTTAACTACTGCTGTTTGATCTTCTGGACAACTTAAAACAGGTAGATAACTTATTTTACCATTGATGTGTTGATGTAAATCTGCACCACAATTCATGCATCTGTATAATTCATTTGTAAGTCCAACTAACATAGTATCTTCATCACATGTTGGACATTTACCATTAACAACTTCTGCTGATACTTTTACCATTACTCTAGTATTAACTTTTTTATCGACAAAGATCCATCGATATTTTTTTCAAGCTCGGCCATCGATTTGATGCAAGTGTAATTTATATTGTTATTTTTATTAGTTCTCATTGCGACACGTTTGCCTTTTAAGCATTGAGACATCGATTCTTGTATTCTGTGTTCCTTGATTTCTCCGTTTACAATCATAAGAAGGGCAATAATTAATTCTGTCATACTGTTTTACCTTTGTTTTCACCTTGCTTGATAACATATTTTTGTGTACCATGCTTGCCAGTTTCTACTTCTTTTTTTAAATTTTTTGCTAAACTCGCAGCTTTATTTTCTTTGTTTATCTGTGCGATGTGGTCCAATACTTTTCTATTAATACGTCCCGTTGCCATTTTGTCTTACCTTATCTTTTAATACTTCAATATCTGCTAGTGCTTTTTCTAATTGATTTCTTAAAAATTCTATATTAACTTTGTTAGTCATGTTCATCTCTTGAGTCTGTTCCATTTTCTCTACTGACTTATAAAGATCTTCCAATAAAAAATGTTGCTCCTGGTCCACGGGGACCTGTTCAGACTTCTTAAGTAAATCATTTGTAAACAACTCACGTGATGTCTCTAACGATACAAGTCTTGAAGTTAATTCTGTGTATGCAAACACACCCATTGCAACTAAAATTATTAGAGAGGCTACGGTCTTCATCGGCATCTGTACTGCAGCAGACTCTGATATGTTTAATGGTTTATTTGCCATTCTTTTTCTTTTTTTTATTTTCAAATATTCTTTCTATAGGTGCAGCAAGTTTATCTAAAAAAATACAAAATTTTATAATATATTTATCAATCATCTTTTGGTCCTATAAACTTGTCACCCATAAGTTTGATATCAGGATTTTTTTTCTTATAATTATCTTTAATTGCGTCCCAATAACTTCCTTCAGGTTTAATAATTTTATCATCGGGAATAACTATACCAGAACATTTAGAAACTAACAATTTGAAGTTAGGATTGTTGCTCAAAGTGGGGTTTTTATTGACTTTTCCGCACATTTTCATCAACTCTAGCTGTTGTTTTAACTCCATATTTTCTTGTTGTACTGCTTTAAATTCTTTAGTGCAGGCTGAACCTAAATAGTGTCTCCAAGTTAAACGTAAAGATCTATCATCAGAAGGATTAGTATAATTATTATCGGAGTTAAAATGCCTGTGACGGTATTCTGAATCTCTTTGTTCAACTGATAAGCTAAGATCACCGGTACTACAAGTATTAGTACCATTATTAAGATACTCATTTCTAGGATATGCAGGTTTTATAAAACACAACAACACAAATAAAACAATTAATGCACCTGTAAAATAATAGTTCATCCTGGCTATCTCCATAGGTCACCTTAATAATTAATTTCTCTGTTAAGATCTTTGATGTCATAACTGTGTTCTCTAACTTGATCAGCTAATTGTCTGTATAAATTTTCAGCCATCTGCCATGTTGCTTCAGCAGAAGATAATCTTGTATTTATATCTGTAATATTTTTTTCTAATACACCTACGTCTCTTTCAAGATTAGTGAGTCTTAGTTCGTTTTGATTAATAGTGTCTGTAAGATTAACAATATACCTAACGCCAGTAAACGTTCCAACCAATACGGATGCAACTACCGGTACCATTACTATATTTTTCTTGAACAGATCTACTAAATTCATATGGCATAAAGTCCTTAATTAAAAGATTATAGCTCCAATCACAAATGCCACAACAGCGATAACAATCTCTGTTCTGTTTTGTAGTTGCCAAACCATGAATTTATCTTTGTATTTATTTATCATCGTCTTCCTCCAAGTTTTTCAGCTTATAATCATAACTCCCTTCTTCATGTTCGTCTGTGATCCATTTAGCTGAATTTTCTACGGAGTATATTTTACTACTAACTAATCTATTAATCAAGTTTTTGTTTGGGTCGACACCCATAGATGCATCAAACATTTTAAGCCTGTTATTAGGCTGTATTGCAAAGTTACCATCTTCTAATTCTAATACATGGCCGCATTTATGTTGATCTGGTTTTTCTGCATAACCAAAATTTAACTCATTAAAGTCTCCTGCACACCAATCAATTGTAAATAAATATTTACCTTTACGTTTTACTTTACGTCTAGATATGTATTGCATGGTTGCACCAGCTAACTCATAGAAAGTTGTAACACTTACATTATAACTAAAACTGTCCCACATAACTAACTCGTCAAGTGGTAATTCTTTTACTCCAGGCTTAGTACAGAAAGCTGAGATAGGTGCCCTCCACCACAAACCACCATCTTCCATTAAGAAATGAAACATAGGTACTCTGTTTGGTATGGAGCTAAAACCAAATACTCCTACTTCAAAATATTTATCGTGTGAATCTTTTTGATCTCTTAGATAGTTACCCCTGACATAACACTCTATGACAGGTATGTTTGCATTAAGATAAGCCATTAATCATTTATACTTCCCCAGTTAACGCCGTGTTCGTAGTCTACTTTGTTTGGTACTTCTAGAGTAACAGCTTGCTCCATAATCTCAACAATCTTTTTTGCCTGTGCGTCATTTTCTATTGATAAACAAAGCTCGTCATGTATCTGTATATGTGCAACAATTCCTTCTTTGTATAACTCTAACATAGATTTTTTTGTCATGTCAGCAGCTGATCCTTGTATTAATTTATTTAAAGATTTGTATGTGTAAGCTCTCTTGATCCCCGGTCCATGTTCCTGGAGTGCATCTTCGTGTGTCATTGCTTTATGCATACCGAAGCTGTTGGGCTCCCACAAATGAAATCTGCATAGTCTGCCAAGTAAAGTTCTTATCTGTCCACGATCTTGTGCTCTGTTAGATGCTTTGTCCATAAGTTGTTTAACAAAAGGTACCTTTGCGTGATACGTATTAAATAATTCGTTAGCTTTATCTTTAGATACACCTAACTCTGCCTGCAGTTTAGCTTTACCCATACCATAAAATAAACCAAGGTTAATTGTCTTTGCTTGTGTTCTAGGTATCTCTGCCATGTCTGCTACAGTTTGGTGAAAGTCTGCGCCAGAATCATTTTGATAAGACTCTACTACATCATACACTGACGGTAGTTTATATAATGCTGCGTAGTGTACAACAAGACGTGGTTCTTGTTGTGAGTAGTCAAAGCAACCCCACTTACAACCTTCTTCCGGTATAAATAATGATCTAATCTTTGGTCCTAAATCTTTGTTACGTGCTGGAATCTGTTGTAGGTTAGGATTCTGATAACTAAATCTACCGGTCACTGTACCACCACCTGCATTTCTTAATTGGTTTATCTCTGCATGTATTCTACCTTTGTGTTCGTAACGTAAAATAGAATCTATAAAAGTTGTGTGTGCTTTGTTAATTTCTCTTGCCTTTGCAATCATATTAACAACAGGATGTTTGTGTTCTTGTAAAAAGTTTTTTGTAAAACTAGGTGCTTGTGTTTTCTCTGTTCGTTCAAACTCTATCTTTAAATTTTCAAACACTTCTGCTATACTGCTTGCGGCCCATATCTGTGGACGGACATTAGTTTCTTTTTCAATAGCATTTAGTAAAGCGTTCTCTTCACCTATCAATGTCTTTTTAAGATTGTGTGCTGCTTCTACATCAACTCTTACACCCTTAAATCTCATGTCGACCAGACAAGGAAATAGATCTGTCTCTAAGTTAAATATAGAATCTAAATCTTGTGCAATAATTTCTTTCTTCATCTCTTGCCATAAGCCAAACGTTGCTTCTGCATCTCTTTCTGCATACGTTCCAACATTTAATGATGGTAGTTTGTACATTTCTGATTTTGGATCTATACCCCATTCCGCTGCTGCTTCTGCAAGTGCTGCTTCGTTCTTACCGAAACCTAGATACTTCCATGACAAACTATTAAGATCATATCTAAATCTATTTTCATCAGTCACAGCTGCAGCTATCATTGTGTCTACAATTCTGCCGTTAATTGTAAAACCCATGGCTCTAATCCAACACACATCATACATTGCATTGTGAAATATTTTTGTAGAAGTTGAGTTTAAGGTATCTTTAAACCATTCTAAAACTTTCTTACGATCCATGTTTCCACCACCCTGGTGTGCTATTGGAAAGTATCCTTTGTAATGTGCAGTAGCTACTGCTATTCCTATAACTTCTCCGTTACCAATAATTGCACCAGATCCTTTTTTAATTAAGTCCGGATCTCTTGTCTCTAAATCAATTGCAATTTCATCAACCTGTCTAAGGTCTGGAAATTCTTTAGGTATAACCCATTCTGTTTGTGCACTAAACGTAGGTATCTTCATCTTGTTTCCTTTTGATATACGTGGTTAGTTTGTATTTTTTTATTTAATTTTTCCTTGTTGCTAAACGCATACAAAGCAGCGTCGTAATTGTGTGGAAATATTTCCCAATCAACTAATCTTGGATATATCTCTAGATTAAATTTATGTTTATCAATCTTAATTGTTTTTCTAATTATACTTCTTTTCATAATGCTAGATGACAAAAAATCAGTAGGCAGGTAAACAGCCCCATATAAAATGGTATGTGATTATTTGGTTCCATAGTCCCTTTGTTTAATCATTTCTAAATAATGTATTGCTTTATCGATGTCTTCTACTCCGCCTTTCTGTGAGTGTCTGCATATGTACTTTATAGCGTTTCCCTCTGCAAAAAGCAATTTATTCTTGTTAATAAACTCTGCAGGCTGTATTTCCATATACATGTAATGTGTCCCCGAAACTTGTTTTAAGTATGGGTTTTCTTTTTTAGATGTCATAACTTCTATCCTCTCTTTGTGGTGTCATTATATATAAATTTTGTTTGGTTCTGGTTACACCCACATACCAAACTCTATGCTCTTCATCATGTTTGTCTTCGCTTTTGTCTATTGCTTCTCTTATTTTTTTTGTATTATCTAAAATTAATAAAACATTTGTTGCTTCTCCACCTTTTGCTGAGTGTATTGTAGACAGCTTGACTCTTGCTGGACTATTTAATTTTTCTTCTGACCTCAACATCTCTCTTATGTATAAACATTCTTCTGGATCTGATTTAAAAACTTCATACCACTCATCAGAAGTGTTGTAACCAAACTCCTGCAAATCATACATTCTTTCCTCTTTTAATTCTTGATCTAATTCTAAATATTCAAACAAGTCTTTACATTCAGACAAAGAAAGTTTGTCCCCTTTAGTCCATCTTGTGTAATGTTTTACTGCTGTATACAATCTTGTTTTATAACTTTTTCTATCTTTTATTTCAAAATAAATAGCCATCTCTTTTAGTATTGGTTTTAATTTTATTAATTTGTCATTTGTTCTAGCGAGTATTAACCAATCACTTTCATGTAGTGGTACATCTTCTACTGCTGTTATATGTTCCACGGTCCCTGCTTCCGGACGCGGTGCCCATTGTTTTTTAATTCGCCTGTTGTCAGGTATACGATTTAATATTTGATCTGCTATCTGTTGTATTGCTAGTGGAACCCTGTAAGATTGTGGCAAAATAATGTTCTTTGCAGGTTCGCTTTGAAACCTTTGTACATCTGCACCGGCCCAACCATAAATAGCTTGATCATCATCACCGGCTAAGATAACATGTTTAGAGTTTTTCTTAAGTATATCGTACATTTTCCACTGTATTGGCGATAAATCCTGTGCTTCATCGACAAATATTACATCATATTTCGGACACAATTCTGCCACATTAAATTTTTCAATCATATCAGTGAAGTCTACTAACTTGTAAGAGTATTTATAGTTATCCACTTCGTCTTTTAATATTTGCAACATATGTTTATCTATGTCGTCTGAATACATATCTGTGTTGTACTCTTCTTCAACAGTTACATTCTTAATTCTTGCAGCATTAACTATATTAAAATACTCACTGTCAGAATCTACAAAACCAGTTTTTTCCTGGCCATTAGAATAAACTGTAACCTCTATTCCAAGTTGCCTGCCAATGTCTTCATAATGTTCGTCTTGCATAACTTGAGATTTTTTTAATCCAAGTGTTTTAAATGCTAGTGAATGTAAAGTTCTAAAATGTTTTAAATTTTTTTTCTGTAGTTTAGGATATGCATCTAACATTCTATCTACTGCTTCATCCGCTGCTTTAGTTGTAAATGCAAAGTAACCTATCTTATCAATAGGTGTACCCAGTTTTAAAAATGTTTTAACATACTTTAATAATTTTGTTGTCTTACCCGTACCTGGAGGACCCAATATTTTTCTAACAGCCATTACATTATCTCCGTGTTGTGTAATAATTTATTATGATTAATTTTAATATCTTCAAATTGCTCTATGCTTATACAAACCACATTCTTTGTGGGTGTATTGTACTTACCTTTTTCTTTTGTTGGATATCTTTTTTGTTCTAAGAATTGTATGTCACAATGTTTGTAATTAGTTTTCATCATTACACCTGTTTTGTCTTCACCGTGTTTCCAGTTTTTAGATTTTAATTTGTCATAGAATTTATCAAATTTAAAGTATGCATAACCATCTTCTATTAATACTGTGCCAGATTTAAACGATGCATCATTCATAGCTTTAGGTCCATTTATTTTTGCGTGAAGTACGTCGTGTAGTTTTTCTTTTGGTGATGTGCCTACAGGTGGGTTAATTATTTTTTGTGTTTGAAACAAAGCTTCTAATACCGTTTGATCTTCAGGTGCTTTTATAATTGGTGGTGGAAACCCTGCAGCTTTTGCTATTGAGTTTCTACGTTTACGTTGATCTGTTACATGTTCTATTGTTTTACAATGCACTGTTGCTTTTCCAATACCATCTGGTTTAGTTACATCAAATTCATATTCTGGATCTGGTTCTATATCTATCTTTCTTAAGTTAGTTAATACAGGATACTGTCCTTTTGATCCTGCCAGTATACCAAACTTCTTTTTAACACATATACCCTTCTTACAAAAATCACTGATAGGACTCTGGTTACATGTGTAACCTTTTTCTGATCTGTTCCACGATCTTGTCTTTTGCTTTAGTTTATTGTCGTCCCATGCATTTGCGTGTTCTCTTGCAAAGTATTTTACTGGTGCATTCTTAACTTTTTGTTCCCATGTATCTGGATACTTCATCTTAACAAACACATGGTAGTTATACATAAATCTATCCTTACCATCAAACTTCTCTTGATTAGATATTTTAGATATTAAAGCAAGACAAGGTGGACCTTCTAAAAAATCCTCATCAACACCTTCCATAGATTGCTTTTCCATGTCTTCTGTAAGTGTTTTTAACTCTTCTACTGTAGTTATGTTTGCATCTGCAACTTTTACAAATTGTTCTAATGTGAAAAAAGTACCATCAATATTGACTGCACGTCTTTGTCCACCGTAGTAAGGTAAATTTATAAATTGTCCTGGTTTCATGATCCCTGTTTCCGGATCCTTTGTCAGTTGTGTTTGCTTAGGAAATATCTCGCAGTCTGGTTTAAGATTAAATATAGGTAATAGGTTACTTAAGAATGATACAATAATTGTTGATTGTACAAACTCATTCATAAATAGATATAAATGTAGTCCACCACTTTTAGACTCTATTGGCACTAATGGCAGTTTGTATTCTTGAATAGTTTCTAGATAAAATTGTTTGTCGAAGTTTTCATATTGTTTTGGGTCTACGTCTATGACTCCAAATATAGCGCTACCTTTTTCATTAGTAGGTTGAATACCTACAGAAATATTTCCCTCTAAATGCTCTTGATATATAACATCGGTAAACTCTTCGTAGTTCCATCTATATACCGGTTTCTTTTTACCGCTTTCTGGATCTACAACAGCGTTAGTCCAATCTGCAATTCCATATGCATGTCTATAGCCATTAAATATCTTTATAAATTCTTGCATAATTATCCTGTCTACGCGGGCCACTTAGTCTCCCTTGCGGCCCACGCTGTGCACATACCCCGGAGGGATTATATAATGCTTTTACTTTCTGCTGGTTTCTCTTCACCATGCTTTGCTTTTACTGCACCTTTAGAGATGCTTTCAGAAAAAGATTTAGCTTGTTGATAGATACTCGCGTCAGTAATAGGACCAACTTTACTTACTTCCCAACCAAACCAAGTGCCTTTATCGTTTGACATTTGAGTAGTCTTTAGTTTGTAAATGTGGCTAAAAGATGCCGGCGTATATAAACCGTTTTTACCTTTTAGTTTTATGCCCGACATCATCGAATTCCATTTTCTACTAATTTTTAATTGAGTAGACTTCATAGAAATTAATGCAGTCGCTGGACTGTCACCAGTTATGATAACAAAATGCGATGCAGTCTTCTCGATGTAATTACCATTTGGTAATCTGTCTTTGTAGTTTGCATCTGGTTTTGTTTTGGACATGATATCAGATGAAGAATCATAAATTGCAACTGGTGCACCTGGTCCTTCTCCTCTATCTTTCCATTCAATGTATTCAAGTTTATAGAATGCAGGAATGACATCTAAGCCTTTCACTCCATCATACAACTCTCCAGAAACAGAATTAAAAATCATTCCTGGTTCTGCACCTTCAACATACTTACCGTCACGTTTGTTAACTTCCGGTGAAAGCTGTCCTAGGATTTTAAGAAAAGGTAAGGCAAGATCATCTTGACCTATTGCACCTAAACCTTTTGCTGCATCTTCTTCAAACATATTAGCTGGAAGAGGAGCAGACTTTTTTTCTGTTACTTCATTCA
>WLWG01002042.1_pt1 | contig 16293 bp, 12 predicted proteins | sample 6712871 | NCBI WGS metagenome assembly WLWG01 (sample SAMN12718693, study PRJNA515312) | sponge metagenome | isolation source: marine sponge | host: Mycale hentscheli | place: New Zealand: South Island, Marlborough, Capsize Point | collected 2003-05-01
CGGACCTTGCCGAGCTAGTAAACCATCTTCAATCACAAGAAGGTGAAACCAACTACAAAGACGAAACCGTAGTTAAGCTCCGCATCTCTGGATGGAAAAGCACAAGCCAAAATGGACTGAACTACATCAGCGGTCTTGTTTCTGAAGCGTTGCCACCACGCGATTCAGCGCCAGCACCGGCTGCAAGCAAGGCTGAATTCGACTTCTGATCAACTGGGGCTTCTGCCCCTTTTTTTTGCCCTTCTCTAAAGTCAAGGAAAAGACAAGCAGTCTGATGGCAAAGCTCACGCCCAAGGAATTTGAAAACTTCTTCACTTATTTCAAAGGAGAGGCGCACCAGCTAGATGCAATCGACAAGCTTTACTACGACATGCCAGCAACCTTGCTGCAAGACGACAGCAAGTGGGTCGAGATGTATAGAAGCGGTCCACCGGAACCCGAAGCATCTGCTTGGCCCATTACGAAAGAGCAGATGGGCAAAATCATGCAGTGCTCTGCTGGATCGCTGCCTGATTCCTTGATGGATGACTACGCCCGCTGCGTGACGAACTGCACAATGGATACGCTAGAGCAGGTGTATTTTTTAGGACAGTGCGGCCACGAATCGGCTGGGCTGCGTTACCCGATGGAAATTGCTTCAGGTGTTGCGTACGAAGGGCGGCTCGATCTTGGCAACACCCAACCAGGCGACGGAGTGAAATTTGCTGGCACTGGCTGGATCCAAGTCACAGGTCGGGCAAACCATCAGGACTTTGCCAATTACATGGAATCAATCGGGCAGCCTGATCCCAACATCATGGCGATCGGCAAGACATGGTCTTCTGATAAATACCCCTGGAGCATCAGCGGCAACTGGTGGCGCAACAACAACATGAAAGGGATGTGCAACGCCCGAAAGGAATGCACAAACTCCCAGATTGATGAGATTGGTGCTCGGGTCAACGGGATGAACAGACCCAACGGAGCTGATGACAGGATTGCCTTTACCGATCGCGCTTATAAGACGCTGATCGGGGTATGACCGTTCGAGGGATGTTCTGGCTTGCTTTAATGCTTGGGTTGATCTGTGGCTTAACGGCACAGGACAGACAGCCTGAGCTTTTACCTTTTCCGGCTGGCTATGGTCGAACGCCTAATTCACTTTGACTATTCGACAACAATTTCGCCTAGTTCAAATGCGCGTTTAGCCATGGCATCCTTGGTTTGAAATTGTTCCACGTTTGGTTGTCCGGTGGTTAAAGAAGTCCCTGGCTCGATGCACCCATAATGCACTGCATTATTTACACCATAGGCTACAAAATAAATGGGATTTACTGAGGAATTAGTGGCTTGAGGCATGAAGTTTAAGGGTTGTAGGAGATAGTCCAGCCTTTTGATTGAAGAGAAACTAAGGAGCCAGTAGCGCGAGAAGACCACGTAGATTGACTTGCGTTAGTGCCGCCACTGACATCTAGCTGACTATTACTCTGCCCATTAGTATCTAATGAAACCAGTATATTCTCAATCGATTGTGCGCTAAGAGCACAACCGTTAAATGCACTAATGAAGGCAGCAGAAGTCAATGTACCGGTTGTATCAAATACGTTTGCAGGGAAATCCACTAAAGACGAGCATTTATACCAAGCCCGTATAAGACTTGTAATAGAAGAAAAACTTACGGAAGGGAAAGAAGTTAAATTAGTGCATTCTCTCCAGGTATCTCTTAGCTGCGTAACGTTAGATAAATCAATAGAAGGGAAGGAAACCAAACCAATACAAAACTGCCATGTTGAGGTCATGAGGGTAACCGAAGACGTATTTATAAGCGGAAAAGAATTTAGACCACCGCAACTGCTCCAAGTATTAGACAAGCTTGTAGCAGAAGACACGTCAATCAAAGGGAAAGAGGTTAAACCACTGCAACCAAGCCAAGCTTGGGTAAAGTCGGCAACAGAAGAAGTATCTATGCTCGGGAATGACGTTATGCCAGTGCAATTGTACCAAGCAGTCCTCATATCTAAGACCCCAGATGTATTTACAAAATCAAAATTTTCCATGTTAATGGAATTGAACCAACTTATAGGTTCTGTACCAAAGTTAAATGCGGCACCATTTACCCAGCTTACATCTGTGATTTGACGAGAGTCGTTTGAGCTTGCAGGGTAAGGCGCGTATGCCCCTGTTGGTGAAACCGTAATCGTATAAATACCGGGGGAACTATAAGTATGCAAAAGTGAGTTCGATGTTTGGCCTGTTTGTATGTTGCCATCGCCCCAGTCAACATCAAAAAGAACAACGCCCCGCGATGCAAGCGAATAATCTACATTGCCTGGTTGGAGTAGTTCGGTGTTGATTGTTGTCAACATCTGAGGTGAACTACTTGGAAACAAAGATTGACTGCCAAGGTATGCAGCAGTAATTGCGTTGCTCCCTAGATAGAGCTTATCTTTTTGGAATAAAGGTGACATAATTAAGGCGTAATTACATAAAGAGTGGATGCGTCAGGAGTTGAAATATTGTCATATTGCGCTTGAGTCAAGCTCATCATATTTGTGATGCTATCCGCTCCAGTAACTCCTGTTGGGTCGGAATTTACAGCAGGTTCTTTCCAGTAACCTTCGCCGCTGCTGTCAACAGTTAAAACTTGACCTTCAGTTGGGGTAGATCCATTGTCTTTCAGGGTAAAATTAATACCTGGAATGCGGAATTTGGTAATAAAAGCGTTACCTATCGTGATCTCGTTAGATACTGTTGTTGAACTTGGGGAAGCGCCATAACCTATAACAGTTATATTGGTGTTTGAGATGGCGCTAGTAAACCCAGCCTGGTAGCCAATAAAAGTAGATTGACTGCCTGTGTAGCTGTAACCTGCGGAATCACCCACCGCCGTGTTGGATTGTCCAGTGGTCAAACTAAAAAGGGATAATCCGCCTACAGCAGTATTTGTAGTGCCTGACGTTAACGAATTAAGGCTGCTGTAGGCTACAGCAGTATTTCTGGCATTAGCGTTTGTGGAACTATAAGCCTCTAATGCTTCAGACCCAACCGCAGTATTCCTGCCTGCCGCAGTTGAGGTTAATAACGCTCGATAACCTACAGCGACAGATTCGGTATTATTAATGTCACTGTTAAAAGATGCTGAACCAACGCCAACGCTGTTGACAGCCGTAGACGTGTCTGTCAATCCAGGTGCAGGCTTATTAGTCAAATCGTCGTAGTCACCACTCGTCGCAACAGTGGCTAGGTCGCCAGGCTGTACCGCTGAGTCAGCCCTAGTGCCTTGTGCAGCTGTTGCAGCACCTACATCTGCCGCGCCTAAAACGACGATGCCGGTCTGACCATTGACGCTATCAACGGGTGCTGCTGGAGCTGAAGTGAGATATCCGGCATCATTGGTCAACGTTGAAACGTTATCCCCTGGCTGAGTTGCAGAATCAGCTAAGAGCCCTTGTGCAGCAGTGGCAGCACCTACGTCAGAAGCGACCAGCACTACCGTGCCAGTCTGACTGTTAACGCTATCAACGGGTGCAGCAGGAATATCACCTGCCGTGATGTACCCAGCGTCATTGTTGAGTTCAGAGACGTCATCTCCTGTTTTAAGGGCACCTACATCATCTGCATCCAATACGACATCACCTATTTCTCCATTAACGCTGAAGACAGTCGGCCCACCGATTGCGCCTGATCCCGCAATGCGAACCACCGCCCCAGCGGAGTCTTTTAAGTAGATCGCTGGATCGAGTGCGTTGTAATTAACGCCAATCTCTCCATCCTCAAGTTGAGCGGGCGCTGGAGCAGAACCTTGAACGGCGCTGCGTTTGTTCTTGATGTTTAACGGCATTGGGTGACCTCCTCAGGCTGTAGAAACAGGTGGATAAAGGCTTACGCCCCTCAAGCCCACTCTGCACAGTCTAAGAGCACGCCCCAAGCAGTCTAAAGATGGGTTAATTAAGCAGAAGGAGTGCCTGTGATCTTGACCTTGGCGTAAATCTCTGGCTCACCACTATTCGATGGCTTGCCAAAGCTTTCGGTTCCAGATACTTGAATAAAGTGCTCAATCTTATATGTTGTATCAGACGTGATGCTCACACGGGTGTAGCCCTCTGAGTGAGTGACTGCGCTAGAGGCATTACTAATACTCCACCGGCTATCACCTACATCTTGAGTTAAGCCGTCTGTGACATTTATCAGTCTTGCTTTGTGACCATCACAGCGATAGCCCGCAGCACTCCACTCAATGTCATACGTGCCCGGAGCAAGAGTGAATTGATTATTGCTGAGAGTAACCAAGTTGCTTGGGTCCTCTTTTGTATTTAATGTTCTTTCATGCCAGGTATTGCCACTACCCCCACCAGGCGCTGTCCCACTAGGCCGCTCATCTGTTAGATAAGCAACAGGTGGAAGACCACCACTGCTGATAAATGCCAAGAACTGCTGTGCTTGAGCATCTGTGACGGTAGAAGGCAGCGTTGCGTTGGTGGCGTTGACTTGGAAGGCAAAAGGGTAATCAGATGATTGCCTAAGATTGTTGTTTACAAACCATGTGTTTACGCTAAACCCGGTAGTCGAGAAAGCATAGAAATTAACACAGCCCATCGACTCTCGTGTAACCGCTCCAGTGATGCTGTATTGAGCCGTAGGCATCGGTGTAGTAAACACCACGTCATAAGTACCTACTCCAGTTCTAGTTACGGAAGCAACATTGAAACTTGCGTCTAATGTTCCATCTGCCTGACACGCTCCCCAGGCATCTGTACCGGTGCCGCCCTTAGGAGGGAGGGCGTTGGTTGCGAAGACTGCAAAATCAAAACCTGGATTAGCTCCAGCGGCACCATCAGCCCTTCGCAGATAAACTTGAAAGTCATTAGCTGTTTGATTAACAATTTCAACAGCATAATTAAAACTTGAGTTTGGTCCTGCTTTTGGTGTAGATGTAATCGAGTAATTAGCCGAAGGCATCGGCGTAGCAAAAGTTACCCTAAACCCATCACCCAGAGCCGTAACACTTGCAACATTTAATCCTGCAAGAAGGTTGCCAGTACTACCTTCAACCTCACCCCAAGCACTACAACCAGGGTTATTAATAGCAGACTCAATCTGCTCCTGGGTCACCGTGTTAGGTAACTGGGCGTTGGTGGCGTTGACGGCGAAAGTAATCATACGATCGCTTCTTACATCACTTGTGGAATAGGTGTATATGGTAAAACCAGTAGCAGTTTGGTTTAGAAACTGGTTTTTAGTAGATTCCCCACCTAACGTAACTGCGTAGTTAGAGCTAGGCATAGGCGTAGTAAACACCACGTCATATTCACCTGCCGCAGTTCTAGTTACAGAAGCTACGTTATAGCTGGCATTGATTGTTCCATCACCTTCGCAACTGCCCCATGCGTCTGTACCCGTCGTGCCTTTTGGTGGGAGGGCGTTGGTTGCGAAGACGGTGAAGGAGAATGGATAGTCAGTATTTACATCACTAAAGTTTTTAGTATTAACTTCAAAACCATTAGCAGTGATGTTGAAGTTATAAATGCTGGCGGCGGCACCACCTAAAGTCACGCTATAGGTAGATGACGGCATTGGTGTGGTAAACACCACGGTGTATACGCCAGGAGCAGTTCTAGTTACAGAAGCAACGTTCAGACCACCATTAAGAGTCCCATTAGCAGCTACATCACCCCAAGCACTAGCGCCGTTGTAGTTGATAATTGTTCCGCCACCGCCGCCAATGTCTGAACCATCGGCATTGATGATATACATCAACGCTACGTTGCGAGGGCGAGTTTCAGTGCCTCCTTCTGTAGAAACACTTTCGTCGTTAGTATCTCTATAGAGAGGGTTTCCAACTCCTCCAGCAGCAAAATTGCCTTGGTTGAAGAAGCTTAGTAAACTATGGTTGTGGCTAGCAAACTCATCAGTTTGACTACTCAATAGAGCACGACCAGCATCAACACCAGCGCCGTTATCCCAACCCCTTACAAATTCACCACGCAGGTCTGGAGTGTTAGCTCCGATCAGTGCAATCAGTTCAGTGTATTCAGCAGGAATAGGTGAGCCATCACATTCCAGCCAGCCGTCAGGAACACTCAAATTAGCCCAAGCAACAATTGCACCGATGGTCGCAGAACCACCACCACCACCACCTGTTATCTCTTCCCACGCAGCATCCTTGCGTCCATACGTTTTGCCATCAGCGGGTGCATCGCCAATAGTTGGTGTCGCTACGACCCACTCAGGTGTCACGCCATCGTCGTAATAAACATATAGGCGTTCTTCCGTTGAGTTCCACCACAGATCGCCTTCGCGTCCGTTGGTTGGTGCAATAGCGGCAATGGTGACGTTCGCTCCGCCACCACCAACAAACCAAACCGTTCCATCCCACAGGTACTGACCAACGGGAACATCAGCGTTGAAATCAGGGTTGCCGCTATCCGTTATTTCGCACTGGTCCGATATTCCTAGATCACCAACAGCAGTGATGTCACCGTTAGCGACAAGCGCAGCATTAATTGCAGTTGTTGCATCACCACCAACAAGTCCTGTGTCATCGTTAGCAACGCTGTACTTTTTGTTTGGCGTTCCATCAATCTTTAGTCGCCGAACTACATCAGTGCTATCCCGTATAAACAATGCAGGATCAACATCTGCGTAGTTAATTGCGATCTCGCCGTATTCAAGGTCAGTTGCCAACGGCGCATCTGATATATCACCTGTTACGTCAACAGAGCGCTTATGCAAAATTTTGAGCGTCACGTTGTTGCTAGCTGACTTTTGAGAAGTCTAACTGAGCTGTTTTTGCGCTACTCCAGCGATCATCCCAAGCAATGCGCCGCCGTTGCTGCTGACTTCATTCCGAAAGCTTTCTACTGCTGCACCAGCCTGTCTGCTTTGCTGTGCGTTCTCGATCAGCAGCGTTGGCATCCATGCCACAGCACATGAATATTCGTCCACCTGCTTGCCTGTATTGGGATCAGTTCCAGCCACACGGGTAAACCACACGCATTCAAGCTTCTTGCAGTCACCCTGGATCAGTGGACAAAAGGTGCCATTTTCAAGTTGCATTAACTCTTCTCTGCAATAATCACATCCACGTATTTAACACCAAGATCAAAATTGCTGCCCGTAAATGTATGCGTGTGTCCCTGATTAGTGCCCGCATTACTGATGGATATTCCTGTGGCTCTTGAACCAATGCTGATTCCAGTGCCCCTTGAGCCGGTAGTCAAGGATGTATTGCGAGGATCGTTAGTGCTGCTGCCGCCTCTGCCCGAGTCACCACCTCCCTGCAATGCCGCAGTGAAACCATGGTTATGCCCTGGGTCAGAAACGCCGTGGTTATGCCCTGGGTCGGTAACTGCGTGCGAATGAGCAGGCATTTGATCAACAGTTAAAACCGTGCTGCCAACAGACCCAGCAGGTATTCGAGCACTATTAAATGCTTGGGTAAAGTCCAACGAACCACCTGTCTGAACAGAACCAGCAGTTACACGAAGCGCAATGTTGTCGTTTGCAACGTCTTTAATCCATCCAACCGGCGCATTGTCTTGCTGAAACAGCATTCTGGTTCCTGATGGAACGCCGCTGACAATGTCCCAAGCAGCGCCGTCATAAGACCGAATCGTGAATGGATTGCTTGTCGTGTCAATCCACAACATCCCGATCTCAGGGTTAGTTGGGGCTGTTGTGCCGACATATCGCCCTGACTTTTTCACCCACTGCGTTGTAGGGATCCGCAACGTGCTGTCATCTGCTACAGGTTCTGCGCCGATCTCAATCGTTGGTGTGCCTTGCAGCTCTGGATTAAACGGATCCACAACTTCTGTGGTGTACGTGCCAGACACTGACCCCAGCGCCTGCGCTACATACTCCAGCAAAATGCCAATCTCAGATCTGAACTCTGCTCGCGTTACCGCCAGATTGTCTAAATCGCCAGCCTGTTCAGAAGTAGGGAGAGTTGTCATCAGTAACCCACAGCGGTGACATCCACCAATCCATTCACAATACTGCCGGTAGCGTCAAGAAGCCTCACGTCAAAATATGCAGTGTCTTTTCCACGTAAATACGCAGAAGACGGAATAGTCACTGATCCGGCTGGATCTTGCAATGTCAAGCTCACAGCCTTTAGCCTATGAGGAAATGGCGTCGGGAAAAACACCCTCTGATTGCTTCCCGTAATTGCAACATCTTCCATCGTTTGGACAACATCGGGGTAATCCAAATCAACTGTAGACACAGACAATGCAGTAGGTGCGCTTCCATCAATCGATCTGACCCTGCAACTAATCTCGTAATTACCTACTTCTAACTTTTCAAAAGGCGCATACGGGTGGAACGCAATACCAATCTGAGTAGTGGTGTCCAAATACATGTAATCCGTTTGAGGATTTGGATACATTGGATCGCCTTGTGGATCTGGGTACATAGGTTTTTCTGTATCTGAACCAACTCGCCGCACAAACCATTGATACGTTCCGGTAGAAATCGTTGTTATTAAGATTCCAGAATCTCCAGCTAACACTTCAAATGGATAGAAATAGAAGCCATCTTGTGCTGGGTCAATTTGGACTAAATCGCCTTGCCCTAAGTTAATTTCATCCCTAGGCAAAACGTTCGCATCATCAAATGCAATTACACCCGGATCAAACTCTGGACTGTCATACGCAGGAGCATCAGTGCAAATGCTATCTGCGGTGTCATTGATAACGTCACTTGGGGTTAGCGTTCCAACAGGTGTCTCACATAGCAAAGCGGCATTGGAATAAGGCATCCCGGTGAATACTTCCATATTCACTTTCTGACCAGGCCAGCCCTCTGTATGCGCGTTGAATGTTTCAACCACATTGGTCGGAATGGCGTCACCAAAATTGATTACAACTGATGCTTGATTATCCGAAACCCAACCAGTGCGATCCACCGAACGAATCATCACTGTCCACGTACCACCATCAAACAATTCAGTTTCAAAATACCGCTGGTCTCCTGGTACGCCATCAGCAAACAACGGGACACCCAACTCCCAAACGTTTTCAAAACCTGCTTTGTATCGAACCAAAAATTGTGCAATGTCAGTGACTTTGCCTAAAGGCCAGTTGCTTGTAACTACATTCCGAACCTGTCTTGGCTGAGACAGGCTTCGACTTGCTGGATTTTGATCAACGGTGTCGTCTATCTCAGAAGTAGGCAGCGCCCAACTGAAACGTCGCATCGGCGCAATGCTTTTGACATCCGTGTCAGTAACAACTGTAAATAAGTCAGGGGAAGGCGGAACAAGGTCTAAACGGTCAACAAGATCAGTTGCATACGTTTCGCCTCTTAGCCCAATAACAAAAGTATTAAATGAAACTCGACATTCCCAGTTGGTGTCAGCGTGGAATATGCAAACCCCATACTCTTCAAGAGGATAATCCCCATAAATGTAAATCCCATCACCGTCTGGATCACGAATGCCTTCAGCTTCTCTTGGTGTTAATGGACGGTTCGGTTTAACCTCTAGACGAACGCCGCTAACATAAGGCGGCAATCCAAGACCGCCAAAATCCCAAGTAAATAGCTGTGATCCAGAGCTTTGGTTAAAGAACGTAAGACGGCTTTCTTTTCCTGCCGGTGGGATGCTGATGTCTGGCATAGGGAACCAGACATAGATGTCATCAGCAACAACAACTTCAGACCATTCAGACTCAACACCTAATCGTCCCACCGCTGCAATTCGCACGCGGAATTTATCGTTAATCGATAGCTGATCGATTGCGACCCAATCAATATCATCAGTTTGACGTGGACGTTCTACCCATGAATCAGACCATTCAATAATGCCATCATCCAAAACTGTTCCTGATTGCCATTGCAAGCGGTAGCTTTCAACTGTTAGGTCATATTCAAACAAGACGTTCGAGTTTGCTGGAGGATTCCATTTGGTTTCAAGTTTTGCTGTGTTGTTATCCCAGATCACCTGCGATGTCACATTGGTCGGGACTGATGGAGCGACGACCTTAAACAGGTAGCTTTCGTCTTCTTCAAGCGGGGTGTCAAAATCAACTGCGTTGTAGATGTCTGCGCGATAACGCAATGCAGTCAGCGAAAAGACTCCACCTTCCTGCTCTTCAACTGTCAGAACACGGAATAATTGAGCCGTAAGATTTGGAAACTCAATTAGCCATGGGAACGTCTTGACAGGGGTATTGCCGCCTGTGCTGTCAATCGTAATGACGTTATCGGCTTGTGTTAAAACATTTGCGACCTGAAGTTGCGGTTCGTTTTCTATATCGTTATACATCCAGCTGACAGTGGCACCGCTCCAGCCTCCTGGGGGGTTCTCCGGTTCTTGGTCAAGAGTGATGGTCAGACCATCAACGCTGACGTCTTTAATGCGTCCGCCAATCCGTACTGCTGCTTTGGTCGTGTCTGCAATCTTGATGACATCACCAGGACGCATCGACATCCCGATCTCATTGGTAGAGAAGGTGATCGTGTCATTAAGCAAACGCTCCGACAGCAACAGCCAGTTCGCTGCACGTAATGCCTGACCACGGCTGGTGACGCCAAGCATCCGCAGATCGATCGGTCGATAACCAAACGCCTCGAACGTTTCATCATCGGTGACGTATTCAATCCGCGTTTCGTAGTTATTGTCTGGATCGTCCCAGCTGGCAAGAACAACGGTGTGGCGTGCTCGACGTGCAGTGCCCGCATACGTGAAGTTGCCTGCGCTGACCTTCCCATCATCAGAGAACTGCTCGATGGTGTTGGCTTCGTTAAACGTGAAGATGGGATCTTTTTCACGATCCTGAGCTGATACCGCAAGAGCAGATGCGTAATACAGCAAACCACGAAAGATGCTGCTGAGCTGTTGCAAGACGTCCCAGGCTTCGCCGCCGCTTTGCAGAAGAAGATTGCAGGTAAAGCGTGGCTCATCGCTCCCGTTAGGACCAGGGACAGATTGATCGCAATACTGCGCGATGGAATACAACTCCCACTTGTCAACGGCTTCCTCGCTTATGTACTGCCCAGCGCCATAGCGATCATTGATAATTAGATCGCGTAATACCCATGCAGGATTGTTGCTGTAAGCACGCTTAAATGTCCCATCCCATAAGCCCGAGTATGTTCTATTGACTGGATCGTAATTGCTAGGGATTTCAATCTTTAACCCTTTCATCTCGATAGAGACATTAGGGATTGCTGAATACCTGTCGGCTCTTACTCCAACACTAAGCATTGAAGAATGAGCATAGTTAAATTTTTGGTCTAACGATAAAACAACGGTACTAAAATTGAAAGCGGACGATGTTTGAGCTGCGCCGTTAAAGCTTTGGTCTCTAGTGTCATCGTCGATTGTTCTGCGCGTGACTGTTACGTTCCAAGTTGGTCCAGTTCCTTGCAATTGGAACCTGTGAGACCTTTGAAACGTAGAGCTGAATTTTCCGTCTACTGCGCCGTTAAACGCTGTTCTTGTGGCACCTAAGCTGTCTATGTAACGCACTTCGTAGGAAACGCTGTATGTGCGAACATCTCCGGTTTCACCGCTGATTTGGTCTCCATCTAAGATGTTCTGGAATAGTCCTTGCCAGGTAAGGAGCACAGTGGCGTAATACCTGCCGCCAACGACTGAACCAGTAACTTCTTTGGAAACCGGAACATCACGAACGCATAACGTATCTACACTTTCAACTTGAGAGATACGGTTGTAATCAGGAACTCCACTTTGCTGGCTTGATTGACGACCCCAGCTAAAAACTAAATCTTCGGGTTGTGGTGATACTTGCCCTGAATCACTACGAATAGCAGTGTTGTCAAGAAAAACAGAGCGTTCTAAACCGGATCTGTTATTGCCAAAAGCTGGACCTTCTACTTCTCCTTCACATAGCAAAAATTGTAATTTTGCAAATGAAATGGATTTTAGATTTGCATCATCCTGCGCGATTGTTGGCTTAGGTGGTTGCTCCTGCTTTTGCTGCCCACCGCCACCACCACCGCCAGCACCGTGAATGTATTTCATCAGAGATCCTGTCTGTTGACGTAACCAAGCAAACCGACATTGCTTGTGTTCACGTTACGAGAGGAAGGAAGAATGCTTAGGTCAAAACTGACAAGGCGTGGAGCGGGAATCCTGCGTTGACCGTAGAGAACAGGCACTACTTCGCCCTGTGCAGCATTAGACGAGCCACGGGTAAAGAGGTTGGACTCCAGTTGGTTGGCTCCGTCTTCACCTGTCTCCGCCTGTTTTGGCAGTGTTGGTGTCGGTGTCAAAAGTTGAGCAACACCACCTAGAACCAAAGACGCACCAAGCAATCCAAGTGCTAAACCGCCGCCCGCAGTACCGAAAGTAATAATCAGCGAGGCTGTGATCAACAGCACTCCAAGGACAACGCTGAAAAAGCCGCCGTCACCACCGGCTCCACGCATCACAGGAGCAAAAACAATCGTTTCTTCGCCTGTTTCGCGCTTCAACTCATCAGCTTCAAGTCCCGTTGCATCGTCAGTCACAACGCGCCAAGCAACACCTTTCTCGTGTTGAGCCAGCACCCAAGCCTTTAAGCCAGGGCAGAGCACACACAAAGCACGAAAGGCTTCAGCTGGTGATTTAACGGCAAGCTGAAAAGTACGACCGAACTTGCGACCAGCAGCGCCCAATAACTTGACCGTCTTCAGCTGTTCCACAAAGAGTGCGGTCTGATAACCCAGTTTAGCCGACGCTTCCAGTAGCCCCCAAAAGTTTGCAAACGGCTTACGCCTTGCGATGGATGGTGCAAAAACTGATTGGCGTTGATAAACACTCCAACGTGATCTGTATGGCTTGGGTAGTCGCCAAGGTTCAAAAGCAGCATGTCTCCTGCCTGGTACGGACCAGCCTTGACCGGCTTGCCAAAGTTCTTCCACTCATCGTCAAAAGGGCTGAATGCTGGGGTGTTCCATTCGCCCCAGGCACCTCGTGGCCATGAAGGCAATTCAACCTTTTTATCTCGCAAGTAATCGGTGATCAGTGAGTAGCAGTCATACACGCCAAAAACAAACGGGCGTCCTTCAAATGGTGCAACTGTTGTGGGGTCGCACTCGTAAAAGCTGTCATCGCTTAAGCAGTACACCGCCCACGGCAGAACATCAGCACTCAACACCTGCTGATCAAGCTGACTAAAACCCGCTAGCTCAAGGTGGCTATGCCATACGCCAGCAATGTCCTCGTCGTATTTGGCATAAGACGCCGCACCAATCACAAACTCGTTGCGCTTATCAGATGCTTCATTTGCAACACGGACAACGCTGCCATCTGTAAGGACAAAGCCGCAGGTTTCTTCGTCAAGCCGGTCCACGGCAAGATCACGAATGTCAGTGCGTTGTTGGTTCGTAAGCCAGTTCATAACGTCAATCCAGGGAAGCCGCCATAAGGCAGATCAGCACTGCCGCCATAACGAAGACGGCAACTCGTCACACGTTTGCCGCATTTGTCGTCATCGGGGTTTGACGTTGGCTGGTCTTTTGCATCTGCAACTGGTCCGCCTGTATAGCCGCATTCAGCACTGCGGTAGACCCACGGGCAGGCATAACGCAATGCACGTCGACGGGGCAACGTCACACCATCAAGGTCAAATGGCGTGGACAGCTCGAACGTCACACTCAGTTTGGATTCAGATGCTTTCTGCTGAACAAACCAAACCTCATCGGGCCAACGGGCATCTACGTCAGGAGTCGAGCCGTCGTCAAGATGACGCGCCAGCACCCTGCGCCGATACAACTTGCACCCAAGCAAATCATCGTATGTATTGACCAAGCCCGTAATCTCTAAGCCGATGTTGGCAATCGTTATCGCTGGGTTTGGCGGTACGCCTTCATTCCTGATTTGAAATCCATCAGCCTTGTATGGCAATGGCGTGTAAGAAATACCACCAAACTTGACCGTTCTGCCTTCAGTCTCTACCCAGTTGCAGAAATACAACGAATCAGTAACTGGATTGGTGATGCTGTCCGCAAGGTTGATCTCCATCAACTCAATAATTGCGTCACCCTGAAGACCTTGGGTGTCTTCGTTGAACTGAAATGTGCGATCGTCTGCCATCTATTGATACCAACGCTTCAACGTGAAGGATAAGCTCGCCATGTCATCCGATTGCCAACTCCAATCCCATTGCACAGGATCAAGAATAAATTCCTGCGCTTCGGTTTCATTAGGTGGAGTCCACAAGAAGAAACCGGTGCCGTTGGCAATTAGCTCCTGCTCCAAGGCATAGGCATCCTCAAATTTCATCGGTGGAGTGCTGACGCCCCAGGTGTAATTAACTGGGTTCAGCCCTGCTTGGCGACGTGCCACATAGCCGTCACCGTATTGCTGCTGAAGCGTACGAAACGTTGTGGTCTTCTGCGCTGCTGGTGTGACGCAGAGGTTGTCCAATGAAATTGGAGCAGTGCAATCAATTGGCATGAGTTACCTCGACAAAGTGCCACCAGGCCGCTTCTCGCGGTTGATGACAGCAAGCGTTGACCTTTCGATCAGTCTGCCGAGGCGTGCTGCTTCTTGGGCATCACTGCCGCTGGCAGAACTTGTTCCACCGCCATTGCTATTGACGGTGATGTTGACGATGGTGTTGCCCGCTTCACCCATCGGTGTGATGTTGGCAGGTCCACTGATGAACTCTGGTCCGTTCTCCCCGACCAAACCAAACTGCCCACTAGGAATGGTGCCACCGTTGGCAAAGCCACCTGCAAAACCAATAGATGAACCAAGACCTTGGAAGGCAAAGTTCAGCAACATCGAACTCAAGCTGTTCAAAACATCGCTCAAGACATCGTTCCAATCTTGAGTGCCATTGATTAAACCTTGAATACCAGATTGCAAACTGCCGCTAATAACGTCAAACGAGCCTTTTAGCAATTCTTGAGTTTTAGTCAACTCTTGGTTGAGTGGTTCCACCTCTTGTACGATTTTACCGAATGCGTCTGCATTAGCTAAATCTTGGGCTAGTGCGTTTTTGGTTGCCAATCTGTCTTTATCAGCTTGAATCAACTTCTCATATCCAATTAGTTCATCGCGCTGTCCTGCTGCAACAGTTTGGTTAATCCTATCGACAGCATCCTGATAATCAAATTTATTCTGAAGCAGTATCTTATCCAGCTCTGAAATGTTTCCATTTAGCGTAATCAGCCTAAGCTGTGATTGTCGAATGTTGTTATAAGCCTCATTTTGCTGTTCGAGCAATCGGTTGGTCTCACTAACGCCAGCAGCAACAGCACCACCTGAAGATCCACCGCCAACTACATCACCAATCTTGAAAGGGCTACCTTGCGTTACTGCTTTTGATGCCGTGGGTGTTTCCCTGAATGGAATCCCTTCCCTAATCTTGCTGATCTCTTTCAGCTTTCTTTGGCGTTGGTTCTCCAAGCTGGCTAAAGCCTGTTCCCCTGCTGTTATCGCTTGCTTATCAGTTTGCTTGGCGAGCCGCTGCTCTGCCTGGCTAATCGCCCTGTCAATCTTTAGGAGTTCAGCCCCACGACGCTTAAGGTTCTCAGTTGTTGGAGCACCCTTAGGCGTTAGCTGATAGTTGTTCAATGCAAATGCTGCCGCAGAAATACCAGCAGCTAACGCAAACCACGGGCCAGCAGCAAGAACTCCCGACAGCGTGATTTTTGACAAGATACCAAACAAAGCCTTGAGCCCAGGAGCAGCAAACAAAGCAGCGGTTCCAACTGCAGTAATAGCAAGAGCAACGGATCTGGCTGGCTTTGGGATATTGCCCAATAACTTCAGCAGCTCAGTTAATCCTTTAAGCAGCGGGACAATTGCAGGCAGTAAATCTGTGCCGATTGTTGTACTTAACTCGTTCAATGCTTTATTCAAATCCTTTGATGCACCAAATGCACCATTCAATGATTCTTCTAACTGATCAGCACCTTTGGTCTTGATGTTTGCTAGCGCCTGGATTAACACTTCAGAACTAATCTTGCCTTCACTCGCAAGTTTCTTCAGCCCAGCTCTTGGAACTTTAAGAACACGGGCAACTTCATCAAGAAGCTGTGGTGTTGCCGAGATCAGTGAATTGTATTCCTCAGCCCTTAGAACACCTTCGCCAAGTGCTTGCCCTAGTTGAAGTTGTGCTGCTGCTGCTTGTTGCGCTTCAACCTTATTGTTAATTAGGAGTGTGTTAAAACCTTCATAGATGCTTTCAAGATCTTTTAGGTCGACAGCGGTGCCACCAAGCCTGCTTCCAAGATCCGCGTAAGTCTGTAATGCTTCAGTTTGGGTAAGGCGAAACTTCTCAGCACTTCTGGCAGCAATTTCTTGAACACCTTCAAACTTTGAATAGCTCTTGGTCAGGCTATTGATTCGTGTTT